>Ga0208434_1000067_pt1 | contig 54767 bp, 23 predicted proteins | sample 13_taG_FD_184086 | JGI IMG/M metagenome (GOLD analysis project Ga0208434, IMG submission 184086) | Marine viral communities from the Subarctic Pacific Ocean - 13_ETSP_OMZ_AT15268 metaG (SPAdes) (version 2) | ecosystem: Environmental > Aquatic > Marine > Oceanic | place: Pacific Ocean | collected... | reverse complement strand
CTTGTATGTGCTTGGTCAGGTAGATATGATGATATAAATAAAACTCACGAGCAATTACTTTTAATAATTGAATGGTATAATGCTTGGACCGTAGTTGAAAACAATATTAGTCATTTTATAAACTACATGGTATCTAAAAAGAAGCAAAAGTATTTAGTACCTAAGAGCCAAATGGTATTTTTAAAAGACATTGGATCAAACAGATCTGTATATTCAGAATATGGTTGGAAAAATACAGGTACATTGTTTAAATCACATCTTATATCATATGCTATAGAATTTTTAAGAGAAGAAATAGATCAAGAAGTTGATGACGATGGTAATGTTATAAAGAAGACTTTAGGTATTGAAAGAATACCAGATCCAATGTTGTTAAAAGAAATGCAACAATACTATCCGGGATTAAACGTGGATAGACTTGTTGCCTTTTCAGCTTTAGTTGCTTTTGTTAAAGTTCAACAAGCAAACAGGGGTTACGCAAAGAGAAGAGAAAGCGAGAAACCCTTGCAAAAGTCAGAAAATTTGTATAAATTAAAGAGTAGTCCGTTTAGAAATTTAGGACGTAATAAATCTATGCGTACTAAGAAACCTAGATCAGGATTTAAGAACTTAAGATAACTATGAAAGTATTTAATGCATTACAGTTAAAAAATGGAGCTAAAGGTGACGGATATCCAACATCTTCCAGCTTAACTCAACCAATACAATTTCTTCCTGCAAAAAAGAAAGATGATGATTGGTATGCTTGGAACTTAGATTGGCTTGAATTACAAGGCTTAGAGTTTCTAAGAAGAAATGCAAGAAAGCTTTTAAAAAATTATAAACTGGCAAAGGGTATAATTGACAAGACTGATTATATTGTTGAAGAAGATAATGAGCAAAGGCAATTAATAGATGTGCTTACAAAAGAAGATGAAAGTGCACTTGAGCTAAAGTTTTATCCAATCATACCTAATGTTGTTAACGTATTGTGTGGTGAGTTTGAAAAAAGATATTCTAAAGTTCAATTTAGAGCTGTAGATGATCTTTCTTATAATGAAATGCTTGAGCAGAAACGAGCAATGGTAGAAGAAAATCTTTTAGCGGATGCACAAGCTCAACTTATGTCAAAGATGTTAGAGATGGGAGCTGATTTTCAATCAGAAGAAGTTCAACAGCAAATGTCACCTGAAAATTTAAAGTCTCTTCCTGAGATAGAAGATTTCTTTTCTAAAGACTATAGAAGTTTGGTAGAAGAGTGGGCTAGTCATCAATTAAATGTTGATGAAGAAAGATTTAAAATGCAAGAGCTTGAGGAAAGAGGCTTTAGAGATATGCTTATTACAGATAGAGAGTTTTGGCATTTTAAAATGTATGAAGATGATTATGATGTTGAACTATGGAATCCTGTTTTAACATTTTATCAAAAGTCACCAGATGTAAGATATATATCAGATTCAAACTTTGCAGGTAAAGTTGATTTAATGACTGTTGCAGATGTTATAGATAAGTATGGATATTTAATGAATGAAGGTCAGCTTCACTCATTGCAAGAGATTTATCCCGCAAGATCCGCACTATATCAGGTCAATGGTATGCAAAATGATGGATCTTATTATGATGCTTCCAGATCACATGAGTGGAATACTAATCAGCCAGGTTTGGCATATAGACAATTTGTAAGTAATTGGTCTGATGATCCTGCTAGAGGTGGTGATATTGTTAGTATGATTCTAAATGAAAGCGATGATGTTACCACATGGGGTGAAGCTGAGTTAATGCGTGTAACAACAACTTATTGGAAAACTCAAAGAAAAGTAGGACATCTTACAAAGATTGATAAAACAGGGGAGATATTTCAAGAAATAATTGATGAAACATTTAAGGTTACAGAAAAACCTATATATGATACTTCAATATTTAAACAAAAAAGTAAAGAGAACTTAGTTTATGGTGAGCATGTTGAGTGGATATGGATAAATGAAGTTTGCGGTGGTGTAAAAATTGGACCAAATCTACCTGCATTTTGGAGATCTAATATGGGAGATAATATAAATCCAATATACTTAGGTATTAATAGAAAGAAGCCTGGACGCGTTCCTTTTCAGTTTAAAGGGAATAGTACACTTTACGGATGCAAACTCCCTATAGAAGGAAGGGTATTTTCTGATAGAAATACAAAGTCAACTTCATTAGTTGATTTAATGAAGGCTTATCAAGTTGGTTATAATATGGTTAATAATCAAATTGCAGATATCTTAGTTGATGAACTTGGTACAGTTATAATGTTTGACCAGAATGCATTACCCAGACACTCAATGGATGAAGATTGGGGTAAAAATAATTATGCTAAAGCATGGACTGCTATGAAAGATTTTAGCATGCTTCCCTTAGATACATCTATTACAAATACAGAAAATGCTACAAACTTTAATCACTATCAGACTCTAAATATGGAGCAGACTAGTAGATTAATGTCTAGGATACAATTAGCTAATTATTTTAAACAACAAGCTTTTGATGCTATTGGTATAAACCCACAAAGACTTGGTGCTCCAGTTGCACAAGAAACAGCAACAGGTGTTACACAAGCTCTTAATCAGTCATATGCTCAAACAGAAATCTATTTTACTCAACACTCTGATCATCTAATGCCTAGAGTTCATCAAATGAGAACTGATTTAGCTCAGTTTTATTATAGTAACAATCCAAGTATAAGACTTCAATATATTAGCTCTAAAGCTGAGAAAGTAAACTTTACAATAAATGGTACTGATTTATTACTTAGAGACTTTAATATTTTTGCTACAACAAAAACAAATCATAGAGCAGTTCTTGATCAACTGAAGCAAATGGCATTAACTAATAATACAACAGGTGCTAGCATCTATGATTTAGGTAATGTTATTAAAGCTGAATCTATTGCAGAAGTTTCGGATATTCTTAAAGATGCTGAAATGAAAACTCAAGCTCAAAGACAGCAAGAGATGCAGCAGCAACAGGAGATGCAACAACAACAAATTCAAGCTAAACAACAAGAAGAACAAATGAAACTTCAGTTTGAACAGCAAGAAAATGAAAAAGAAAGACAAAAAGATATTACGGTTGCCGAAATTAAAGCTGCGGGATATGGTCAAGGTCAAGATGTAAATCAAAACTTGGTAAGTGACTATACTGATGCTATGGAATCTATTCAAAAAACATCTCAGTATAGAGATCAAATGAATATGAAAAGAGAACAGTTTGCAATGAAGGCATCTCAAGATCAAGATAAAATGCAGGTTGATAAAGAGGCTTTAGCAACTAGAAGAGATATAGCAAATACAGAACTTGAAATAGCAAGAGAGAATAAAAATCAATATGATTTAAAAGCTAAAAAAGATAAAAAAGATAAAAAAGATAAATAATGCAAATACTACAAACAATATTAAGTTTAATTAATAGAGATAGGTTTATATCAGAAATAAAAGATGATGATGTAGTTCATATTGCGAGAAATACTTCAGCAAATAAACTTCCGGAATATGATTCTAAAGTAATAGCGGGAAGTGTTTTAAAAAGTCAATTAGCAGGACCGCAAGGTGAGCCAGGTGCAACTGGGCCGACAGGACCTCAAGGCCCTCAAGGTATTCAGGGTGTACCGGGTACTCCAGGAGCTACAGGTTTAAACTTTTTAGGGGCATTTGATAATACAGCAGGTTACTCTAAAGGAGATGTAGTATTTTTTGGTGGTTCTAGCTATGTAGCTAAGTTTGCTATTCCAGCACCAACTCCTCCAGCAGTTTTACCAGATCCTCCTAACACAGATTGGGATTTTTTAGCATTGCAAGGTTTGCAAGGGCCTCAAGGTGTTCCAGGATCAGGTTTTAGTGCATCAGTTGTTAATAAAAGTGGTACAGGTTCAAGTACAGCACAAGTTAGGCTCAACTCTATTCTTATTCCAGCTAATAGTTTTACTACAGGAGATGTATTTAGTTATAAAGCAATGTTTACTAAAATAGTAAGTGGAGCAGGTGCGCAATGTTTAGCAAAAATGTACATTTCTGATACTACAAATTTATCAGGTACAAATTATTTAGTTCAAGTTCATAAAATGAAAAGTTCTACTAGAGCTATGACTGTAGGAAGAGATTTTTATGTTGATTCTATAGGAACATATGCTCAAGATAGCGGAACTCAAGATGATAATTGTCCTTACTTTCAAACAGGTAGTACATTTGATACATATTCTATTGATTGGACTATAGATCAATATCTTATAATAACTGCTAATAATTCAGGCGGAGCATCACAAGAAGCATTTAATATAGGTGCTAAAGTTTATTAAATATAAGTTTACTAAAAACTTAGAAATAGCGTTAGCTATATACTGCTTAAAATCTTTACTTTTTTTAAAATAAAATAAGTTTATATAAAAAGATTCATGTATATTATATATGTATAGATTATAAACATTCTTAAAACCAACAAAAAATGAGTGATAATACAATGAATACAAACGTAACAACAGAAGAAGTAAACTTAGAGGAAATTTTTCCAGCGGGTGCGGATAATGTTGTTATTGCAGATGAGTCATCTAAACCAAAAAACATTTTTTCAGACCTTTCTAGTGCAACACCAGATATGAGTTTTGATACTCCTGTTAAAAAACCAGTTGTTGAAGAAACTACGGAAGCTGCAGAAGCACCTGCTGCTGAAGCTGCTCCAGAGGAAGCGCCTGTTGCTGAAGCTAGTTCTGAAGATGTAGCTTCAATTATTGATGACTTAGCTTCTGAAAATGATGAATTAGAATCTTCAAATGAAACTACATCTACTGAAACGAGAGGTAGAAAAAAGATTAGCGGCATTAGTGATGTATTTTCTAAACTTATTAAAGATGATAAGATAGTCCCTTTTGATGATGATAAGCCTTTAGAAGAATATTCTGCTAAAGATTGGGAAGAATTAATTCAAGCTAATTTAGAAGAAAAAGCTAATGAAGTTAGAAGAGAAACACCTAAAAAATTCTTTGATGCGCTTCCTCCAGAATTAAAAGTTGCAGCAAGATATGTTGCAGATGGTGGTCAAGATTTAAAGGGTTTATTTAAAACTCTTTCTCATGTAGAAGAATCAAAAGAACTTTCTTTAGATAAAGAAAAGGACCAAGAAAAAATTATAACAGAATATTTATCAGCAACTGGGTACGGAACTCAAGAAGAAATAGCTGATGAAATTGAAATTTGGAAAGACTTAGGTAAGCTTCAACAGCAAGCTTCTAAGTTTAAACCAAAATTAGATAAGATGCAAGAGAAAATTGTTGCTCAAAAACTACAAGAACAAGAGCTAAAAAAGAAGCAGCAAGAAAAAGCATCTAAAGAATACATGTCAAATGTATATGAAACATTAAAAGGTGGTACAGTAGGAGATCTTAAAGTAGATAAGAAAACTCAATCAATGCTGTTCAATGGACTTGTTCAACCAGCATACCCATCAGTTAATGGAAATAACACAAATTTATTAGGTCACCTATTAGAAAAGTACCAGTTTGTAGAACCTAACTATGATTTAATAACTGAAGCATTATGGTTATTATCAGATCCTAACGGATATAAATCAAAAATCATGGAGAAAGGAGCTCAAAAAACTGTAGCTGATACAGTAAGAAAGCTGAAGACTGAGCAATCTAATAGTGGTGGTAATTCTCTAGGTGTAGATCAAAAGGAAAGATCTAGTAAGCCAAAGAGAAAGATTCAAAGAGCTAATAATATTTTTAAACGGATGTAACAATCAAATATATAATTAATAACAAATAACAAAACAATCAATTATGGCAACTCCAGTTTTAAACAATGGAATTTTCCTTAGAGATACTGCTTATAAAGCTTCATCTCACGTTGATTCTTATCACCTTACCCAGATGCTTGGATCTTCTGAGCCTATGGATATGGGACCTGTTGATTTGTGGGCTATGACTCAAAAAGTTGAAATGCCCCTTTATCAAATGGCGTCTTTTGGTGGAAAGAACACAATTTTAGTTGACAATGCTCGCGGTGAGTACAAATGGCAAACACCAATTGCACAAGATCTACCGTTTGTTGTCCAAGATTTAACAGGTGGAAATCCTGTAGGTGCAGATGGAACTACTTTCCAAGTGAAGCTTTCTAAGCGTGCATTTGGTCATGGTGACATTATTACTTATGACAAGTACAATGGACTTGAACTTTACATTACTGCTGATGATATTATCCCAGCTGGTGACGGGTTCATTTATACTGTACAGTTAGTAAATAACAACAGTGCTGCTACTTTAGACCCTACACTTTACATGGTTCCTGGAACTAAGTATTTCCGTAAAGGTTCTGCTCGTGGTGAGTATGGTGAAAGATTTTCTGACATTGAGACAGGATCTGGTTTCCGCGAATTCTACAATTATGTAGGTGGAGCAGAAGCACACGTTCATTATTCTATTTCATCTCGTGCTGATCTTATGATCAAAGGTGGATTGAATGCTGATGGTACAGTACCTGTAACTGAGATCTGGAGAAACTTTAATCAAGATCCTAATAATCCATCGGTATCTTCTATTGAAGACTTAGTAACTACTATGGGTAAATCAGGTGCAAGAGAAGCTTTTGAAAGCGGTACTCTTACTAAGACTTTCATTACTAATATGGAAGCAGCTCATTTGTCAAAAATTGCAAATGATATTGAAACTTACCTTATGTGGGGTAAAGGTGGTAGAATTAGACAAGACGGTCCGGATGATATTCGTTTATCTGTTGGTCTTTGGTCACAGTTGGATAACTCATTTAAAAGAGTATACAACAAGTCTAGCTTTACACTTGATATGTTTAAATCTGAACTTTACAATTTCTACCAAGGGAAAGTTGAGTTCAAGGGGCCAGACCCACAGCGTCAGCTTATTGTACAGACTGGTATTGGTGGTATGCAATTAATTAACAAAGCTATTGCTGATGAAGTATATGGTTCTGGATTAGTTCAAAATGCTTCTGATATTGGTGCAGTAACTGGACAAGGTATGGATCTTGATTTTGGTTTTGCTTACACAAGCTTTACTATTCCTTTCCTTGCTAATGTTAAGTTTGTACTTAACCCAGCATTTGATAACTTACATACTAATGATATTGAGAACCCATTAATTGATGGACGTCCTCTTAGCTCATTTAGCTTTATCATTTTTGATGTAACTGAGAATGGAAATGATAACATTCACTTATTGAAATTATCATGGGATAATCAACTTAAGTGGTTCTACCAAAATGGTACAATGGACTACATGGGACGAACTCAAGGGTTTGCTTCTACTGGACAGTTCAATGGCTATAGAGTTTATATGACTCAAACAATGCCAGCTATTTGGGTTAAGGATCCAACTAAAGTTCTAAAAATTGTAATGAGAAACCCAGTTACTGGAGGATCATTCTAAGAATGACAATTATTAAGGGGAGTTCATTCTCCCCTTTTTTATTTAATATTTTAAAACTTTAAAAAATGGCATTTATAGAAAGAATAAAAGCACTCTTCCCAGATAAGTATATTAAAAAAGATATACGAGCTGGAAAGAAAGGAGATAGTACAATTCAAGTAGCTAGGCTATCTCATGTTAATGCTGTGGGACAAGCAGCGGAGGTAGGTTTGCAGTTGGTTTCTGACCAATTTGAATCATCTACGGCAGCTCTACCGTCTAGCGTTTTGCAAAAAACAGCAACAAGAATTACATTTAGCAATGGTACTGTACAAGAAGGTTGGAAGTTAACTATCATAGGAGCGCTTCAAGCAACCTCTAATGAACTTACTGAGTTAGTTTCAGTTAATATTCCAGAAGTTCCGGGAGAAGGTAATGAAGGTTATTACCTACCTTGGGAAATGAAAGGTGTTGTAGTATGTACCGATATTAGTTTAAGTTCAAATGTAATTAATGTATTACAAAATGGAGCTGAACTTCAGGACAGCCTTACAGGTAATGGTTTAGCAACTGATTCAATGGCAATACTTGAAAGTACGACTGGCGCACAGGTAGACTTTACTTTATCTGTAGTTGCAAATCAAAGTGGTCCAGGTGCAAATGCTACAGGAACAGTAATAGCAAATTTTGAATTCCTTTGTTATGAAGGGGTAGTACCAACAATTGTTTAAAAATAGAAATCATGGCAGAAGAAATATACGCAAAAGAAGCAGCGCTTAGAGATGACAGAGTTCAGGCATTATCTTTTAATGCAACAGCTGGGGTAACGTTTGATAAAAGAGCTTATGTAGAATCACCTTACAAAGCTCCACAAGAAGCAGGTGTTACAATAGCTGGTGAGAAAGTTTCGGTAACAGAAGCACTTGATAAGAAATATATTACTCAGAATGTTGCAGATACTTCACTTGGTAGGTTAAAAGAGTTTAACTGTGAAGAATATAAAGTAAGAGAAGAACAAGCAAAGGCTGTAAGATTAAATGCAGCGTTCACAGACGATGTAAGAGCAGCAGCTGAAATTACTGAAGATGTGGCAAAGAAAAGATGTGAAGAGATAACAGAAGATAAAAAAGTAGAATCTCCCAAATATTATAAAAATTTTGTGGAGTTATACAAAATATCTTTTAGCATCAGACTTTTTAGAGAGGATGAGACGGTGGACAAAAAGGTTCAGCAAGAGTTAGATAGAAGAATTGTAAAAGTGAAAGGGCTTAAACAGGCTCTTGAAACTAAATTCTCTAAGACTTTTACATATGGAGATAGACTTTTAGAATCTAGGTTTGGCGCAGATAAAAAAATGGCTTCACCTGTTCAAAAGACAGATAAGAAGTACGAAGATTTATAATTACTCAAATAACTATTGCCGGTTTAATTACCGGCATTAGAAATATTAATTAATAAGTGTACATAATTATGTACTTTTGAGTAACAATTAATAATTTACAAAAACCAAAAAACAAATGGAAGAATACACAATTGTAGAAAAGTATCAGCAAGGAAAAAACCAAACAATTGCTGTACGCCCTTATTTTAATCAAGACAGACAAAATATGGGATTAGAGCATTATGGTATGGCATTACACGAAGGTGTATGGCATGAAGAAAACCTAGCTTGTTTAGAATTAAACGGAGTAAAAAGATTTATAACAGGACTTAATGAATTTGCACCAGAAGTAAAACGTTTAGCTCCTGGCGATAGAGAGTTAAAAATTAAAGAAATTAGAAGAATTGTTTCTGAATTAGAGAGAGAGCTTGCTTCTAATATGATTGATCCTGAAGACAAAGAGTTTTGGAATAAAGTAACATTACTTAAGCCAGATAATGATAAGTTCTGGTCAAGAATAAGCATGCGCTGTGGAAATGATCCTGTTTATCTTGATCCCGCAAAAGATCCTTATGATAGAATTAAGCTATGTGCAATTGAAGCAGGTGGATTTTCTATGATATCTAAATCATTAAAGGAAGCAAAGACTTCACCAAATCCAAAGAAGTTTTATTTAGATCAGTTAGAAGAAACAATTTCTACAAGAACTGAGTATACAAAAATGCGCAACAGAGCGTTAGTTGAGCTTGAAAAAATGTTTGATAAAAACTTAAGCAAATTAATGTATGTAGCAAAAGTTGTAGATGCAGATAGTGTTCAGTATACTAAATCTACACCAAAAGATATTATATATGAAAATATGGATATGTTTATTTCTGGTGAAGGAACTGAATCTAACAGAATGAGAGCTGCTGAAAGCTTTTTAAATGCCTCTAAATCTAAGATGGAAGATCTTAAAATTAGAGCATTAGTAAAAGATTCTATGTTTTATAGATTTATTACACCAAAACCATCAGGATGGATTGAAACTTTAGATAGCGGAGTTAAACTAGGTAAAGTTCCCGCAGAAGTTGTTACATTCTTAAAGAACCCGGAACATGATGATTTATTAAAATCATTAATGGATAAAGTTGAACCTTATTGGAAATAAGAGATGAATAATGCAACGTTAAAGATTAAACTTCAGCAGAGGTTAAATAAGTTATCTAGCAATGACTATGATAATATAGAAAATTGGCAAGTAATAGAAGCTTTTAATAAAGCTGCTGTTGAGTGGTCTAGAAGACAGTTGCACGGAGGAAACGTATATAAAGAAGGTGATGAGTTCTCTAAGAGAAGAATTGATGATATGCAAGTCTTGCTTAGAGAGCTTGTTTTAACAGGTATACAAACGGATACTTATTTTGAAACTACTAATTTTCCTATTGAGGATTATATGGAGTATAAAAAGGTAACTGCTTTTTCAAAAGATGAGTGTTGTCCTGATCCAAGGCCTATGCAAGTATATTTAGCTGAAGAAGCAAATGTAAACTTAATATTAAGAGATCCTTTAAGAAATCCAAGTTTTGAATGGGGTGAAACATTTTGTACAATACTAGATAATAAAATACGTATTTATAGAAAGAAGGATTTTGATATAGTAGATCCAATACTTACCTATTATAAAAGACCCACTTATATAGAGTTTACGGGTGTAGTTAATCCATATACAGGTATTGTTGCAGCAGCTGATGTTGAATCAGAATTCAAAGATGATATTGTAGAACTTATACTTGATGAGGCAGCTGCTATTATTGCAGGTGACATAGATAACTATAATCAAATGAATAGAGAACAGCAAGCTGCTGAAAGATCTAATTAATTAGTTTGTAGTTAATTAAAAATTTTGTATATTATAATGTAACACAACGTTACACATTTTTTATTTATATTTTAAACAACAAATTATGGCTTATTTTAATCATGCTTTTTGTAAAAGCTTCCTAGCTGGCTCTTATGACACAGCGGGAGGTACAGCAACTTCGGCATTGCCCTCAAAAGAAGTTGCAATTGTAGGAGAAAGTAATTGGGAATCAATTGCTACTGCTGCATTAGGTACATCTACTGAAAAACATTTAGTTTTATGTCAAGGTAGTATTCGTACAAATGATAATATTGGTAACAACCCTGGACATGGTGGTTATGCTGAATCTGTAAAAGGAAAAGCTATCAATTCAAAGTACATTTCAAGACTTGCTAAGTCTACATGTAATGAGGCCTCACAACCTGCTGCTTCTATTGCTGTTGGACCTACATGTGCTCCATGTGGAGAGAATCTATTTGTAAGAATGGATGTTAAAGGTTCTCCAGCACTACGTTTCTTGAATCACAATGCTTATGCTATTGGTGATAGTTCTGGTGATGCTGCTGCTAATGGTGGTGATCTTAGTGGTGTATGTTGTGTTGAAGGACAAGAGTTTCTTGATCCTACTGTAGCTCTTGCTGCTGCAATCCAAATGCTTTTAGCTGATCCAATCGTTGCTCCTTTTGTTGCAGCTGGTGCTTCTGAAATTGAACAAGCTGGTGGTACTAACGCAGGTACTTGGACAATTGATGAAGTTGTTAATGGTACTGGTGGATTTACTGCTGTTACTGACCCTGTTGCTGATGGTATTACAAGTGTAACTGCAAACGTAGTTGGTGCTTATGTAGATACTAAGTTTGGTGATTGTTCTTTTGATACTAGAGATTTCTACGGAAAAGAGCCTGTAACAGTAATTCTTTCTGTATTAGACGAAACTGGTAACCCATGTAATGATTGTGGTGTTGCTAATTCAAAACCAGGACAAATGCCTGAAACATTAGGTGAGAAAGTTCTTCGCGATCTTATCTTAACTGACCGTTACATGCAGTCTCCATTTAATCAAGGTTCAGCTGATTCAGCACGTATCCGTGAGATTGAAGGTTCTGAAGCAGTTATTGGATCTGTAGATAGAGATGCTTTATATCAAGTATATTACATTCAACACAGTGTTCCAAGATTTAACAATCCATCTGGAACATTTGATAATGATCAGTATTTATATCAAATCTTTGTAAAGTGTACGGATACTGCCGTAATCACTGAGCTAGATAATATGATGGCTGCATTATCAACATTATCTGGTGTTGCTTTTGATACACTACAGTAATTAATTAAATAATTAATTGAAAGGAAGGGCGGGTTTATACTCGCCTTTCTTTTTTTAGTTAAACTTTTTTTGTATATTATTAATATATACTCTAATAATTTTATAAATGGCTGATAAGCATATTCTGAGTTTAGAAGTTCCAACGGTAGCAAATTGCGAAATTCTTTCAATAAATGACACAAGTCAATATACTGAGTTGTTACCTGTTGATTGTCCAGAACTTTTAATAACAACACCCGGTTTTAATAGTCCTGCACTTATTTCTGTTACGCAGAATTTTAACTTAAATATTACAGCTTGTGATTTAGGATTGCAAACTGTAGATTGTGCAAATAAAAATGCAGCTCTACCAGATGGGGTTTATGTTATAAAATATAGCGTATCACCTAATGATAAGGTTTATGTTGAGTATAATCATCTAAGAGTTTCTAAAATTTTAACATTGTATTTTAAAATACTTTGTGATATTGATTTAAAAACTTGCCCTCCTGATTATGATCAAAGAGAGCTTGTTTCTAAAATGTACTATTTAAGAACTCTTATTGATGCTGCAATAGCAAGAGTTGAGTATTGTAGTTCACCTAATCAAGGTATGGATATATATAATTATGCATTAAAAGAACTGCAAAAAATATCATGTTTATATTCTAATTGTTAAACCAGTAAAAACCAACAAAAATGGCGTGCAAAGAATGTAGTAAAGGATTTAGTTGCGGTTGTCAAAAGGCAAAAGCTAAAGATGGATCAATTGTCCATAAAACTTGCTTAACAACTTATAATAATAAGATAGGGGCAAGCAATTCAGATCCTTTAACAAAAAAATTAAATAATGCCCGAAACAATATTGTCAATGGCAGATGATGTAAAAAAAATACAGATTGAGACCAAATTTGCAGATGCAATGTGGAGAGACTTTAGATCAAAGAAGTTTGGTATAAGCAGTTGTTGTCTTACAGACGATGATTCAATTATAAGGAAGAAATACTTGTGTGATTGGCAAGATTTAGAAAATAAAGTTTTAACACCTTCTACAGGGTTAACAATACAGATAATAGATTGTGAAACAGGGTTACCTGTGCCACCAGAAGAAGCTTGATAGATAATTAAAAAAATTGTATATTATTATATACTGAGTGTAAAAAATAAATTTATGATACCTACAAATAACGGAAGTACAGCACCTTGTAACCCAATTTCATCAAATTGTGTAGTATGGCAAGGTCCAGATATACCTTGCATTGATATATGCAATGGTGATACAGTCAGTGATGTAGTTGCAAATTTAGCAACAAAAGTTTGTGAACTTATTGATGCTACATGTGAATGTAATCCAGTATTGGCAATAGATGCTAGCTGTTTGACAATTGCAGATCCAACAAACTTGGATCAAGTAGTTCAAGCTTTAATAGATAAGGTATGTGAAACACCGGATACTACAATCACAAATATTGTTCTTCCAAAATGTCTTTATTATAGAGACAGTTTAGGTAATGTTGTAACAGAACTTCCGTTGGCAGATTGGGCTGTTTTAGTTGGAAATGAAATATGTACAATAAAAGAAACTATTTCTATTATTGAGCAAAACGTTACAAATCTTGAATCAAGAGTTGCTGTATTAGAGGAATGTGTATTACCATGTACTCCAGATGAGCCGTCAGACTTTTTTGTACTATCATCTTGTATAAATGCTGGACAATCAATTCCAATATCAACATTGGTATTAGCTCTAGAGTCGCAATTTTGTAGTTTCAGAGATGTAGTTGGTGATATTGCATTATTAAATTCAGCAATAAATGCTCAGTGTTTATTTGCATCAACTCCTCAATTAAGTGGCAATGGTACATTAGGTAATGTAACAGGTTGGGTAGATACTCCTACAACACTAGCAGAATCAAATATAAATCAATGGCTTGCCATTTGTGATTTACATGCGGCTGTTGCATCTATTCAAAATAATTGTTGTGATGAGCTATGTAGTGGTGTAACTATCAACTATGCATATAATATTATCAATAATGGAGCTGGTATTCCTGAATCCATAAATCTTAATTTTTCTGCATCAACTATTCCTACAGGGTATGTTGATTGCACGCAAAATAGTACAATAACAATTACTGATTCAAATGGTAGCTCTATATCGGAAGTTGTAAGTGTAACTTCATTAGCATCTCAACCTTCTGGAATTAATATTTCATTAGCAGGATTAAATGTATATCAAGCATTAGTTGTTCAAGTTGATGCTTGTGTTTCAAATGGATCATCACAATGTAATGACTCAAGTAATATTTCAGTTCCTTTAAGCATCCCATGTCCAACATCAGTATCTGTAAGTGCAACAGCAAATCAGATAATAGTTGGATTTACAAATCCTTTAGGTCAAGGTGTTACTTATGATATTGAAGCATATGTTACAGGAAATCCAGGTGATATTTTGGGAACAGCTACAATAACAAATCCACCTGTAAATGTGCAGCAAATATTTCCAGGTGCACTTTCAACTCAATCTTATACTGTTGTAACTTCAGTATCTCAAGGTGGAGTTACAAAAATTTGTGATACACAAGAAGTTGCAGCTTTAGCAGTTACATGCAATAATGTTGAATCAAATATTGCCATTAGCCCAACAACATCTGTAGATGATATATTCTTAGGTTATACTGGTGATTTAGCTGCAGGTACTGCATCAAGATACTCGTATAATGTTGGAACAAATAATATAATTTTAGAACCGAATGTAGGAGGTGCAGGGTTCTGTTATTCTCCTATATTATCTGGATTATCTATGGCTGTAAATGGAGATCTTTCTTTAACAGCTGCATGGGGAAGTGGTGCTGAAACAGCAATAGAACTTTCATATAGTACAGATGATATTACATATTCTACTCCAGATGTTGGTGTTGACGGTGCTAGAGTTTTAGCTACAGGTATTACTAGCGGATCTGTATATGTTCAAGCAATTACAGATTGTGGTTCAGGTCTAAGTATAGCTACAAAATGGAGATATGATTTTTCAACTAACTCATTTACAACAATCCAAAGCCCAAGTGAATGTATTGATTCAGACTTAGCTATTGGAAGCTGTCCAGCTGGAGTTCAAGTAGCTCAACAGTTTTTACCATGTGGTACTTCAACTTATGCTATTCCTGGAGCTCCTGCTACATCATATTGGTTTTATGTTAGTAAAGTAGTAAATGCTACTACAGGTGTAACTCAATATTTATATGCAGGATGGGATCAAACAACCGGTATTAAAAGAGTTGTTTTATGTTGTGAATGTCCAGCGTTTATATTAACTGATACAATTAGAGTATTTGCAGGTCAAGAAAATGGTTATACAACTAATATAACATTACCATATGTTTTAGGAGATGGTAATCCTATTATAAATATAATTACTTCTCCTATAGGAGGAACTCTTACGCAATCAGCATCATCACAAAATGTATTTACATATAATACTATTGAAAAAGTTCCAGATAACTATGGTGATACATTCCAAGTTCAAATAAGAGCTGATGTAGGTGGTGTTTGTTCAAGTGCTACAGTTACAGTTCAGATTCAAATAGTTCCTGCTGGAATGAAGATGTTATATACTGATCAAGATATTTTTGCATTTATAAATACAAATTCATATTCACTTGGTGAAGCAATACAAGTTAGAGATGCATTAGTTGACTTAAAAGCTAGATGGAATACAGCATTTGGATTTACAGGAGAGATATATATTATTCCTACATCAAATTCAAATTGGCTTGGTTATCAAAAGGCAATTGTTGATAATGGTGCAAGTGCTGGATTAGATGGTGCATACTCAGGTATTCAAGTTTTACCTACATCTTGGACTCCTGGTGGAGTGGGTATATATAAGAATCAAGCTGTTATGCTTGTCTTTTCTAATGATTCAGATGGTGTTTATCATGATACAACATTAGCTGCAGGATTTGCAGGTGCAGTAACCCAACCATCCACTTCATATAAAGATGATTATGATGCATATAGAGATGCTATAGCAGGAACTCAGAATTCTTCTTGGGGTCAAGCTTTAGGTCTTACATCATCTCAATATCCAGCAGGAATATCAACTGTACTTTTCCCATTAACTGTTCCTGGTAGTTCTGGCGCAGATGCCGCAAATATATTACAGATGATTGCTGCAACAACAGGTCAATTGATTCCACCATCTAAATTTGGTATTCAGACAGCTGTTGATGTTGGACAAGTAATACAGGGTATTGGTTCTTCAAACCCATATGATGGAGCAACAACTCCAGGTGGAAATACAATTTCAGGATTGTTTGAAGTCTCTACTATAAATTCACACTTTGCTTTACTTGATCAAGATAATACGATAACATATTTAACTGAAATGGCTTCAGGAGATAATGAAGATTTTGATTATCTAATGGATACTGCAATTAAAGGAAATGATAACACATTCCCCGCAGGTACAATACCTACAAATGATAGATATATAGTAACTGATTGTGCTACTAGTGATGCTTATGTAGTTTCAATTACAAATCATGGATGTGGTACAATTGGAAATGGCACCGTAATTAAATTAAATAACCCAGGGGCAGACTTTATACCAGGAGATGGTAGAGCCGATTGGTTAACAACAACAAATAAATGTGTTACTATTACTAGTAACTGCGAATCTTCAGTTGCGGAATTAGGAACAAATTTAGATAGCACTTATGATGTATGTGGATCTTGCACACCTTAATAAATAAAAATTAGAAAAAATGGCATGTAATTGTGATAAATGTAATCCAACTAAAAACTGCGGTTGTAAAGATACAGCTTTAACAAATCCTTGTACTTATACAGATTGTAGTGTAGGTAGTGAAAGATGTGCTGATATTCAATGTGCAGAATGTGTTAGTTATTGTGGTACATCTTTTGAAGTTGGTGCTCCCGGCACAGTAATTAAAATTGAGACAGGTGATAGATTGGATTCAATACTTCAAAAATTCTCTATGATATTGACACAAGGTTTAGGTGCTTGTACATCGGATGATCTTCATCATGCTCCTTACAATGTTTATGCTGCAAATATTACTAATAGCGGATTTACAGTTGTATGGAATGGTGAGTCTACAGCTTCAACTCAAATTGATGTTCAAGTTGATAGTGGTAGTGGATATACTTCTGTTGGTATAGTTGCACCAACAGTTTTGCAATTAGCCGTAACAAGCTTAGTTGCAGATACAGAATATAAAATTAAACTTGTTTCAACAGATGCTTTAGCAGCTACTTGTGATAGCGTTGTAATAATAGTTAGAACCTTATTGTAAAACAGAAATGATTGCTTTGTTGGTTTTTCAATCATAGTATGTTCTGGAGCCCGGCTTTGCTGGGCTTCTTTTTTTCAAGATAATTTACTAAATTTAAGCAACTTAAAAAAAAACAATGGATTTAGATAAGATAAAAGAATCCTTTAAGTGGAAAAAGGGTAATGCATATTGCGCTAAAAGATTGGGTATATCCACAAAAAAATATAGCCACTTAAAAAAATTAGTAAGAGGAAAGTTGGATTTATCTGAACAACACTATAATTTAGATAAAGGAGAATCTACAGTAACAGGGATATCTAAAAGCGAACCTAAATCTGCAGAAGAGATAGTAAAACTTTTAAATATAGATACAAGCAAATGGAAATTGTCTCAGTATTGGAACAAACAAATGGCTGATCATTGGCGTGTATCTGCACTTATCACTAAAATTAAAGAAACAGAAAGTGATTATTTAAAAGAATTATTAGATGTTTGGAAACCTAAAAAATATACTATACCAAAACTATCTACACCTAAAGGTTATGCGTTACATCCTGATAGAGATGTTGTATGTGGTATAATGTCACTTCAGGATATTCATTTTGGTAAAGAAGGAAATGAAACAATAGATAAGGATTTTGAGGATACAGTCAAGAACCTTATAAAAAGAGCAATTGCTTCACATAATATAGAAGAATTATTTTTTGTTGTAGGGGGTGATTTAATTAACATGGATACATTTCATGGCACAACCACTAGCGGAACGCCTCTAGACAACTGTAGTACAGCTACAGAAGCTTATATTCAAGCATTTGATGCTATGATATGGGCTATTACATTTATAGTTACACATGTTCAACATTTAACTGTAGTATATGTACCCGGTAATCATGATAGATTATCATCATTTCACTTAGTACATGCTTTGTCTAAAGCTGTAGATTCTGATAGAATAACATGGGATGTAAAATATGAAGAGAGAAAAGTTCATGTTTGGCAAGATAATTTTAATGCATTTGAGCATGGAGATGCTGTAAGTAAAAATACACCAATTGTTTATGCAACGGAGTTTGCTCAGGAGTGGGGTGGTACTAAAAATAGAACTTTATTTACAGGGCATTTTCATCAGAATAAAAAAATAGAGTATATAACAACTAGTGAGACTGCAGGTTTTATACATAAGACATTACCCAGTTTATCTAAGACAGATTATTATCATTATCATAAAAAATATGTTGGTAATAGAAGATCTGGTAAATTAGAATTACAATCACCAAGCAAAGGTAATATATGCGAACTGACTTATTTAGCTGACTAAACTAAGTATTTAGCTTTTATAAGTCCTCTTTTTTTTGTAAATTATAATTGTATAACATGATAAATAACTTTAAGAAACCTGATTTAAACGCACCTAGATATAGAGAAAAGAAGTTTGGGCTACTAAATAAGAAAACAATATCCGAGTTTAAAGAGAAACATCCTTTATATGAGCATATTGATAATGAAAAGCTAAAACGTATTATTAAACTTTATAACTATAACATTTGGAATGGTGTAATTGAATTTAGAGATGGGGTAGAGCTTCCTGATTCTTTGGGTTATTTATTTATAGGTACGTGTAAGCCAGGTAAGACTGTAAATACTAATTATGCTTTATCTAAACAGTATGGTAAAGTATTGCAGAATAAAAACTGGGAAACTGATGGCAATATAGGTAAAATATTTTATACAAATTGGTCAACAAAGTATAGATTTAAAAATAGACAGCTATGGATGTTTGAAGCAACAAGAGATTTTAAAAGAACTGTTGCAAAAGAATATCCTAAAAACTGGCAGAAGTATTTATTTATGAAGAATAGATATAGGATTGCACATTTGTATAATAAGAAAATTGATTCTAAACAGCTAGAATCATATAATGAATTTGAAGATTAAAGATTATGGCAACAATAGGAGAAGTTGTATCTAGAATAAGAGGTCAGGTGAAAGCAGAAGTACAGGATGCTTTTGTAACTGATAGATACGTGTATAGTCTTGTTACAAAGTATGCTCAATTATTAATGAGACGTCAAGATTTAGCAAATAAGCTTATGAAGTTTAATGCTGTATGGAAAACACTTCCCTATATAGAATTAATTGAAGTAGATAAGGTTGAGGCTTACTGTTCAGGTATTCAAAGTGGTTGTATAATAAAAAGAACTAAAGAAAAGCTTCCCGACATGATTGAAGGTTATTGGGGTCCGCTTATTAGACAAGTAACTTCAATAGATGGATCTATAGAAATGCAAGCTACTCAACCAGGAACTTATACCTCAATGACTAAGACAACTTCTTTTAAATATAATAATACAAAGTATTGGTGGTATTTAAACGGTTATTTATACTTTCCTAATATTGAATGGGATGCCGTAAAGCTAGAAGGAGTTTTTGATGATAATATAGGTGCATGGCTTTGTGAAGAAGGTGCTGAATGTGAACCTAGATATAGACAAGAAATTAATATACCAGAAGCACTTTTTGCAGAGATTGAAACTCAAGTTGTAAATGCAATGTTACTTACAGTAAAAGTTCCAGTTGAGGATGGTGATAACAAAGTAAACGTAAATAGATAATGAGTGTATCACATAAATATAGAAGCTTTAATCAGCTATACGAAGATGTTACAATTGATTTTGCAAACTATGCTTTAGAAAATATGATTGAACCGCAGCAATTAATAAAGGTTGCTACAAGAGTTAATTATGATTTAGGTTTAAGAATTCATAGAACTAAGGAAGTTGTTTTAGATATTGAACATGGTAGAGCTAAATTACCAACTGATTTTGCATATTTAAATTATGCATATAGATGTGGAGATTATACAATTGTAGATAGACCTCCAGGAGGAACACATATAGAAACATTTAATGATGTACCATATGTACCAGCTCCAGGTGAATCTGGACCTTGTGATGACCCTACATGTAGAGATGTATGTGTTATAAAAACTTGTGATGAAAAAAATGAACATCAATTAGTTCAAAGAATTGGCGAATCTCAGTACAGAACCTTTACTGCATTTATGCCATTAAGAATAAAGAATGTAAATAAATATGTATGTGATTGCCCTAATGTAAATATACAAGCGCCAGATATTGCTGAAATTAGAGATGGTTTTATGTTTACAAGTTTTACTACAGGTAAAGTATATATTAGTTATCAAGGCGCAATGGAAGATGCTGAAGGTAATCTTTTAGTTTTAGATCATCCTTATTGCAATGAGTATTATGAATATGCTTTAAAACAAAGAATACTTGAAAACATGATATTTGCAGGAGAAAATGTTTCTCAACAATTAGGTTTAATAGAAGGAAGACTTAGAGCTGCTAGAAATAATGCATTAAGTTTTGTCAATACTCCTAACTTTAGAGAGTTGCAAGAGATGTGGTGGACAAACAGAAGAGCTCAGTACCATAATTATTATAATATGTTTAAGAGTTATCCTGCTGAAGGTAATAGACTTAATAATCTTTCTTAGAAATGGCAAAAAGAAGAAGAAGAAGAGGTGTTCAAAGTACATCATCTATTGAGACTAATGCTTTCTCAAAAGGGATGTATAAAGATCTTAATGAATCTTTAACACCTAAAACAAATTGGACGCATGCTAGAAATGCAGCTAACAATTCTGTAGATGGTGATGTTGGTGTACTAGGTAATGAGCCAGCAAATCTTTTATGTGCTAAAATTCCTTATACTGTTATAGGTGCAATACACAAGGTTGCTGATCAATGGGTTATTTTTTCTACAGATGATGTTAATTCAGAAATAGGTTTATTTGATGATAGCAAGTGTGAGTATACTACATTGATAAATGATAAATGCTTAAGTTTTAATAGAACATATCTTATAACAGGCGCAATGAAAGAAAACTTTGATTGTACTTGGCAGGTATACTTTGATGATGGTAATAATCCATCTAGAACTATTAATATTGATAATATACCATATGTTCAAGTTGAGGTAACTCCTCCCGGATCTGATTGTGCTATATATGAAGACACTACAGATTTAGATTGTGAAAAAATAAGACTTGCACCTTTATTAACAACTCCTTGTGTAAAACTTACTAAAGCTCAAGATGGTGGTCAGTTGAGAAATGGTAGTTATCAAGCATATGTAGCATATGTTGTTAATGAACAAAAAGTTACAGATTATATTGGCGTATCTAATATACAAGGTTTATTTGAGCATCAGATAAATGGTGGATCTTTAGACATTGAAGTTTCAAACTTAGATAAAGATTTTGAATTTTATGAACTTGTAATACTTTCTGATAACCAAGGTCAAAAAGTTGCAAAGAAGATAGGTATATATAGTACTGAACAAACAATTATATCCATAGACTTTATTGATCAATCAACTGTATCTGTAGATCTTGTTCAATTATTTTTAAGATCACCTGCTTATGAAAAATCAGAATCAATGTATGTTGTTAATGATTGGCTTATTAGGCAGGGTCCAACTGAACAGTTTGATTTTAACTATCAACCAATTGCAAATGAAATAAAAGCACATTGGACTGTAGCCGAATATCCATCTACTTATTATAAGAATGGTGGTAATAAGGTTGGATTTTTAAGAGATGAGCAATATGCATTTTTTATACGTTGGATATACAATACGGGAGAAAAGTCTGCATCATACCATATACCGGGAAGGGCACCAAAGTTTAATGGAGCTACTCAGTTTGATCAAAATGCTAATATAAATGAGACAGGTCCTGCTGGTTTAAATAGTATATCATCAGATGAGTTAAACTTTCAAGTTTATAATACAGCAACCATATCTAATAGTAATATAAACACTCCAACTGAAGATGGTGAAGGTTTGCTATTATCTAAAGGTGAAATGGCATATTGGCAATCTACAGAAAAGTATCCTGCTACACAGCCTGAGATATGGGGAGATCTTTGTGGTAAATATATTAGACATCACAAAATGCCTTCAGAAGAACTAGATTCAAGTTTGCAGTTATCTGGAGATGCTGGTACAAAGATTAGAATATTAGGTGTTGAGTTTAGTAACATTAAAAGACCTAAATTTAATGATGGTACTATAATACCAAATATAGTTGGCTATGAAATACTAAGAGGTTCAAGAGAAGGTAATAAATCAATACTTGCTAAAGGTGTTTTAAGAAACATGAGAGCATATGATATACCAAACATTGGAGATCAAAATGAATTATTAGGCGGTGTAACTGAAGGCTTATATCCAAATTACCCATATAATGATTTAAGATCTGATATATATCATCATGATGGTACAGGTGATTTTACAAACTTTGATTATTTACCTTGGGCTCCGGATTATGTTCCAAGAACAGATGGTTGTGAAAATAGCTTTACATCATCTAGAACAAACTTTCCGCCATTAACAAAATTTAAAAAAGATATTTTTACATTTCATTCTCCGGAATTAATGTTTAGAAGACCTTTTCTCAATGCTGCAGAATTAAGATTATATGGTGCGGTATCTGGTAAATCAGAGGGATCTTTTAAAGTATCAGAAAAGCATCCTCAAAATAAACTTTTAAGAAATGCAGCTGTAATTGTAGCAGGTTTAATTGGTATAGGTTATGCTATTGCTGCAATTAGAGGTAGAAAAAATAAAACGGTTAGAGGTGCATCTTCTAATATACCATTGCCGCCTATATTTGCTGGTCCAGCTGGTACAAATTTTCCAGGTTTTAGTCCATATATAGCTGCAGTTCCAGCAACAAGTGTTGTTTCTGCTATTACAGATGAACTTTTAGAAACAGCTATTAATGATGCTGCATCAGTTGCAGATTTATTTGTAGGAGGTCTTGTATCAGATCTTTTACTAACAGTTCAAGGTGGAGCTTCTACAGCTAAAGGGTCGCTTTTTGGACTTCAGGGTGGTGGTTATGATTTTAATTTTCAGAATACAGAAGATACAAGCGAAGTACCTTTGTTTGTTAGGCTTTTTACAGGTGTACAATTAGCACAAACTAATATAACAATAGGTGCTCAAAAGATAATAGATCTTATTTATAACACTATAAGCTTTCAAGATTTTGCTTGGAAATATAATTCTGTTGGAGAACTAGACACATTTCATTTAGGTAATGGTGGTGATATTTTTAGAAGTAAAGTCTTAAATCAAGATTATGTTGGAAGTGCAATAAAGGGGTTTTCAAGCGGAGAACAAGGTGTTAGTAATTTTAAAATAAACAACTTATATAGACCTGATACTATTGTTGTAAGAACTGGAAATGAATTACCATTACCAACTAATATTAGCGGTGTTATAGATAGATCAAGATTTACTGTTGGTGGAGATTCTGAGTTTGATTTTGGAAATTCGTATATTCAATCTCCTGAAAACTTACAGGTTAGAGATATTTCCATGAACTATGGAGCTTTAAAATTTAACTTTGAAAATCAATATGGGCAACTAAGAAACATTAAACAAACGCCAATGAATGGTTGCGTTTATGATGTTGATCCATTAGCACCAGGTGAAGTTCTTTATCAAACTACTCCAATATTTTCAGGAGATACATTCATTGGTAAATATAGTGAGAAAGTTATTATGCCAATATTTAATGACTTCTTACTTGGACAACCTGATCAATACCCATACAACTACCTACAAAGAGTGAACATTCCTTATCCTAGATTTTGGATGGACACAAGGCAATATGATATTAGTAATTTAGTAAGTATGCTTACGTCATTTGGACTTGGTGATAGCGAAGAAACACCTCTTCCAAATGATTTATTTTATTTAGATAGAGGTTCAAATACATGTGCTGCTGGATTTTCTTCCCTTTTGGGTAGTAAAGCTGGTAATAGTCTATTTGCTATGAGGTATGGTTTTATGTATACACACGTAAACGGTATATTAAACTTTCCTGTTGAATCTGAAATTAATTTAGCTTATAGAGATTGGGATGATGATCCAGCTAAAAGATATTATGATGAAGAACGATATACAAATGTAGATGATCTATTTAATTCTGAAATAATTAAAAAGGATAACTTCTACAAGTATGACTTCTCATTAAGTACAAGTAGATTTTTAACAAATCTTACAACAAATGGATCTATACAACCTACAGACTATGATCCTATAGTAGCAGAGAAATGTTATTCATATTATCCCAAGCGTTTAATATATTCACTACAAGCTCAGTTAGAGTCTAAGAGAGATTTTTGGAGAGTATATCTAACAAACAACTATAGGGATTTTAAAAATGAAGTAAATATAATTAAGCCAATAAATAAGAGTGGTGCTATTATATTTTTCCCATACCAGTCTCCTCAAATGTTTCAAGGTGTTGATTCATTAACAACGACTGATGCTGGTACAAAAATTACAATAGGTGATGGTGGTTTATTTAGTCAGCCATTTCAAAACTTAGTAAATTCAGATTTATCAAATGAGTATGGATCTTGTGAAAGTCAAAGAGGTGTAATTAATACACCTTATGGATTCTTTTTTATATCACAAGCACAGGGTAAGATATTCCAGCAAAGTGGTCAAAGCATTTTACCTATATCTAATCAAGGAATGAAATGGTGGTTTAATAAATATTTACCATCAAGATTGATTAGACAATTTCCAGAATTAGAATCAGATGAGCTTGGAGATAACCCTGTTATAGGTGTAGGTTGTCAGGTTATATATGATATTAGCGATGATGTTGTATACTTCTGCAAAAAAGATTTTCAGTTAAGAGAAGAGTTTGTAGATAATGTTGAGTTTAGACCTGAAGATGGATTTTATACATTAGGTCAAGTTGGAGGAAACGAAGTTGAATCTAAGCTTCTAGGTGGTATTAAATTAACAATAGGAGATCCTAGATACTTTGAGGACTGTTCTTGGACTGTAAGTTATGATCCAAAAGCTAAAGCTTGGATATCATTTCATGATTGGCATCCTGAATTGTTATTACCAAGTGTAAATCATTTTTTAACAACTAAAACAACTGAATCAGAAGAGCCTTACTGTCCACCTGGTTCTGTATATAATCCTACAACTGGTCGTTGTGAATCTACACAAAGAGAAACTCAATTAGCAGTTGTTACACCTTTGGAATTACCAAGTACAATAGTAGAAGGTGAATGTAACTGTCCTCCGGGATACACATTGGTTTATCCAAATAATGATAATGGTTATACATTACCAGAAGGAGCATGCAAAGAAGATAATCCCCCTATATGCAGAAAGATAGTTTGTAATTGCCCACCTTCAGGATTACCTGGTGCAACTGTTGTTCAGTCAGGCGAATGTGATGATGTGTATTTAGCAGGGCCAAATGGTGATCCTAACTATGTTAATTTTAATCCATTAAGATGTAACTATATAGCTCAAATAAGCGAAGCACCAAATTATATAACAGGTGGTATTTGGAGACACAATTATAGATGCGATCTATATTCAAATTACTATGGGGTTGATTATCCTTGGGAAATTGAATTCACTGAAGCTACAGGTCAAATGGTAAATACATTGAGAAGTGTAGAATACCAGTTAGAAAGCTATGTATATAAAGGTGATTTATTTAATGGTTGTGGTGATGATAGATGGCATGATTTAGATTTTAATTTTGATGAGGCGATTATTTATAATACAGAACAAGTTTCTGGTTTGTTAAGATTAGATTTAGATCCTAAAGAAGATCCTATTAATGCATTAACATATCCAATTATAAATGCAAATGATATTCAAATACTCTATTCTAAAGAAGAGCAGAAGTATAGATTCAATCAATTTTTTGATGCAACAAATGATAGAGGTGAATTTACAAACTCTGAACAACAGATATTTATAACAGAGCTGAATGGTTACATAAGAGATCTTAATGCTATTAATATTGATTATCAAAAGTCAGAAACTCAAAGAAAAAAGTTTAGACATTATTATAATAAACTTATTCTAAGAAGAAGACAATCAAATAACAGAAAGATGTTATTAAAACTTAATAATGCCAAATTAAACCTATCATATAGATAATGAAAAAGAAGTTTACAAATATGGAGAGAAGAGGGTTACCAGGTGGCCCTAATGAAATGTTTACATATGTAACAGGTGTATTTTCAACAGAAGGTTATAGAAAAGATAGCCCTGATGTAGACAATCTATTTAATATTATAAATTCTCCAAATATATCTATGAAGGATGTAGAGTTTCCAATAATGGGTATAGATAACCTTGGTAATAAACAAATAATGTATCCTGGAGGAGAGTATAAATTCCAAGGAGATCAAGTATTTGAGATTCCAATGTTTGAACACGGTGGACCACATGATCCACCTTTAACGTATGCTCAAAAGCTGGCAGCATATAAAGATAGTTTAGCTGCATATAATTGGGCAAAAGATAATTATATAGGTTTTTCTGGGGAGCGTTATGATAAACAGTTAGCTAGGCAATTAAAAAATTACGATCCTAAATCAAAAACTAATTATGGAAAGTGGGTTTATAATCAAGGCCATTCGGTGCCAGCTGATTGGGTAGGTGGGTTAACTATTGATGAATATATGGATCATTGGCGTGGTATTGATGAAGTTTTGGATAAAACATTTGATATGACAGAAAAGTTTAATGTTAAACCTTTTACATTTACTACTACTGATAGTTTTCCACTGGAGCCTATGTATGTCAAACCAACTTATCCTACTAAGCCTACAATGAAAGAAGCTTATGAAACTGTAGACAAAGATAAATATCCTACATTTGAAGATTTTGAGTATGCTGCTGAGTATTATAAAGAGTATGGTGAGAATCCAGATCCTAATGATCTTCCAAGTAATAGATTACTTCCTCCACCAGAACCTGAATATGAAGATTCTATGCAAGCTTACAAAGATTCACTAGCGGCTAAAGAAGCTTATGACGAGGATTATAATAAAAGAAAAAAAGAGCATGAGGAAGCTTATAAAAAATATCAAAAGGCTGTAGAAAAAGATGCAAATGGTTTAATGCAAGAAGTAAGAGGTAAATATGCATTTGAGGATGGTCATAAAAAACAAGCTGAGTATTTAGTTAATACTTTAGGAATTGAGCCAGAAGATATTTCATGGAATGATTTGTATTGGATGACTCAAAATAAATTTGCCTGGGGACTAGATGATAAAGGAAACTGGCGAACAAAACCTGATCCAAATGAAGATGGTAAGTGGGTCAAACCTATTGGAAGATATTTTAAAGAAGAATATAATCCACCAGAAGTTTTAGAGAGACCCGCCTTTGCAGACTATGTAGATCCTATGCCTATTATTAAACCTGAACTTACTGTAGATGCATCTCTACCAGAAGAACTTGAAGAAAGAGATGAGGTAGAGGGTATAGATTATGAAAGAAAGTTTGGTATATGGTCAGAAGACAAAGCTCAAAAAAATGCTAAGTTAAAAACATTTTTTAAGTATAAACTTCCAGAATTTTTTAATGATAAGCCAAGTAGAAATTCTCAATACTATAGAACACCCAAAAAAATAAAAGCTGGATTCTATAATAAGCCTATAGAAAAGGAACAACTTTATCCAGAAGGATTTGTTCCAAGGTTTCAAGATAAAGGTGAATTTAAAAGTTTACTAGGAGAAGGAAGAAGATCTGTAAAGTCAGACACTTTTAAAAATTCTATAGATAGACCTTTAGATTTAGTTTTTCCTATATATCCCGATATGTCAAAACGGCCTGATAGATTTGGTTATAAGGAAAGAAGGAGTACTGTTGAATTAACTAAAGATGATCCTAGATACGATCAGATACGTAATGAGTTAAAACCTTTTGTAAAAGAAAGTTTTAAGGAACAAAAGCTTGCTAAAAAGTTTCCAAGAGAATCATACTTTACAGGTAATAAAAGCTATAAGCCATCTCAAGACTTTTTAGATAGAGTAGCTTATCAAGCAGCTCATAAAGGTGAAGATAAGATGGGCGATACAGATGAGTTAGTTAGAATAATATATAATGATCTTAATCTAGAAGGTTTTAATTCAGGGTCTAACACTGGAAGCAATAAACAAAAACGATTTGCTCAAAGATTACAACATAGTCCTGAATGGTATGCGGCTAATGCTCTTAATGAACTAGGCGCATTAGGTGTTGCCATGCCAGAAAACCGAGATGGTGGAGAACAACTACCAAAAGCAGAACTTGATAGTTATGCTCCCGGTGGTGCTTATGGACCAGGTGATGGTTTAAGAAGATTTTTAAGAAACTTTGATAATACCTCCATAGGTTTTCAACCATATAGTAAATTAAATCCAACAGCTAAAAGTTGGACGCCTAAATTTACATTTAATACAGTTATGGGAAGTCCTAAAAAAGGATTTTTAGATACAGCTATAGAAGCTGGAGGAGATAAAGAAGGTTTTACAGGAGGTTTAAATGCTAGATATTTTTCTCCTTATTTGAACAAAACTAGTAGAGGTGCAAGGTTTGATGCAAGAATTGATGGTGATTTGTTTTATGATAAAGGTTATACTGGACTAAATCTTTCAGCAGGTCCAAATTTTCATTTTGGTAGTAAACCTAATAGAGAACTAAAAAGAGGGCGGGCAAGATTTGATGTTCAACCTTTTAATCTTAGAATTGGTGCTGGATGGGATCCTCAAAGTATAACAAATCAAAGTTATGATGGAAGTAATGTTTTGTCAAATACTACTGCAGGTACTTCTATAGCTTCGGAAAATATGGATTTTGAACCCGCTAAACATAATTTTGAGATGGACTGGGGATATGGTGCTTCTGCAAGAGGTGAGTGGAAACCAAAAGCAAAATGGTTTCCGGGAACTGTTTTTGGTGAGGCTGCTTATAATGCAGATTTACTTGGTCGTAATACAGGTTCCATTTCTCAAGAAACTGGAAATACTTATTCATATGAGAGTGGTGTAAATCAAGAGACGGGTATTAATGATGGTACAGGTACTGTCATTGCATCTGAAATAGAAAATACATTCAAGCCTCAACATAAATTTAATGTTAAATTAGGTGTAAGAGTTCCCTTAGATGATATTAAGTTTAATAGAAGAAGAGGTAGAACACCTGATGAATTAGATGAAGAGATATCAGTAAGAGAAAGAAAACCTAAGCCTGAAAAAGAACCTAAACCTAAAAAAGAACCTAAGCCTATAGAGGTTAATGAATGGGCAAGACATCCTAGATGGTTACAAGATGGAGGAGAAGAATTAAACTTAGGTAATATAAATCCAAATTCAAGATATGGTAAATGGCTTACTAAAAAAGTTTCTTCTGGTAAATATACATATGATTCAAAGTTAAATAAGCTAATGCCAAAAGCTCAACCTGGTATAGAAACAAATCTAGTAGATCCTTTAAATATAAAATCACGGATTGGTAATATGATTGAAGGTAAAACACAAGAGCAAGCCGCATTAGAAGCTGAACAAGCTAGACTTAATGAAGAAGCTGAAGCTAGACTTTTTAAACCGGAAGTTAAAAATGAAGATCCTGATAAAACATCTATAGGTTATTATGGCGACACATTTTATTTAGGGGATAATAGAAAAATTAATGCAGCTTCAGGTCAACCTATAGTTCCAACTAGAGACTTATTTGGAGGAAGATATAGCAGAGATGTTGCAGAAGATATAATAAGAACTTCTAAAAATGCTGAACAAGATCCTTATACAATGCTTGCAATAGCATTACAAGAAACTTTGTTGGGAAAAAAAGATAATAATTTAGGTCATGTTAAAGATCCTTCACCAGAGGCAATGCCTGAAGATTATATATACCTTTTTAAAAATAAACAAGATGATTTGCGTAATGATGAAGATATTGATTACGACAATCTTTCAGAGTTATATAAAATTCAAGCTTATAATGGTTTAGGTATGGTTTATCCTGATACAGAAGAAGATTATCATGGTTACCCAATGGATTATATCTATGGAGTACCATTAACAGAAGAGGGTATCAATATGAAAGAAAAACTTTTGTATGGGAAAAGGATTACTGATTTAAGAGATAATGTCCTTAAAAATAATGAAGCTGTTAAGTTTCTTGTAGATAAATACTATAATGAAGATGGTGGTGAAACAGATCTTTATAAAGTTTATTCAGATTTTATCAATGGTGTTTATGATGGTAGTAAAGATTACATAAGAGCGGAGGGTATATATGATAAACTAAATAGAGTTCATTATAAAGAAGCTAAGGAGTCAGGTATGAGTATACCTAACTACATAATGACTAATGTTATAAAGTCATAGGTTTAAGTTTATTGGGTTATCTCCCTAATATTTTGTATATTAATATTGTAATATGGCAAGAAAAGGTTTAAATAAAAAAAGTTTACAAAACGGAATGGATCAATCTTCTATGGATGCCGGACTAGTATCTGATGTTCAGACTATGCTTAATATGGGTTCTAGTGTAGAAGATGTAATAGTTACTTTAGCTAATGAAGGCTATGAGACTGATACAATTACAGGTCTTTTAATGAATGTTGGTTATACAGGAGATGATATAACAACTGCATTTTCATCTTTACAACAGCAACAGCAGCAAGCCTCTCAACAAGTTGAAAAAGTACAGGGTAGTGTTGATGATTTACCTCAACAACAATTTGGTGGATCATCATCTTATAGAACTGCCGATCAGTTTATGAGAGGTGTAGAAGGAAGTGATTATTATGCAGATCCTTACAGTCGGTTTTTACCTATGAATTTATTTTCAAGAAATAGCCCCGTTAGTCTTTTACCATTTGTATCTACAGCTGTTGGTAGTTTATTTGGTGGTAAAGATAGAGATGGTGATGGTTTAATGGATGGTGTTTTTAGAGATAGAAAAGCTAAAAAAAATATCAATAAAGATAGATTTGGGAAAGATAGAAGAAATGAAAAGCAATTAGCAAAAGATCTTGCTAAATACTCTACTATTGATTTTGATGCTGCAACAGGTGAATATGATATAAATCTTTTATCAAGAGATCCGGAAAGATATTTAAGTAAAAATAAAAAAGTAAGAGATGCATATTTAGAAAATGCAGCTCAGTCCGACATAACACTTGAAGATTTTGTTAAAAGATTTTCTAAAAATAAACCTTCTGCTCAGGCATTGCTTGATTATAGAAAAGGTTTACAGTCAGGTGATATACCTGAAGGTACAAGTTATGGTATTAGTCCTGAAGGAGTGGAATCCTCATATATGGATATGGGAGATAATCCTTATCTATATGATACAATGATGGGTTTAAATACTTTACGTAATCAAAATCAATCATCAGATGTAGATGACGTCTTTATAGATAGTAGAGATTCTAAATCACCTGTGGATTTTATTCAAGCTGTAAATTTATATAATGAGCTTAGACCAGATGTTAATGATGATGAAATATCTGGTGGTTTAAATCCTTTTATTGCAGCAATGGCAGATCCTAGAAATCAAAATACGTTAGGGCTAGATGAGTATCAAGATCAAGGTGAGTTTAATGGTCCGGTTGATTTTCCAAAAACGGGTGTTTCAATTGCTAGAGTGAAGCAAGAAAAAGGCACGCTTACACCACAACAAGAAATGATGTTAGGTGTATCTCCAGGTAAATATCAACCAATTATAGATTGGGAAGCAAGAAGAGAAAATAAAGACTATAATAAACAATTAAAGGCTAGTAAAAAAGCAGCTAATACACCAGATCTTAAATATACATATATGTATGATCAAGGTACAATGACTGATAATATTGAAGATTTTCCTCTTAAAGGTTTTGATGTAGGAATACCAGCAGACTCAGGAAATGTAAATAGGAAAAGATTAACAAATCAGGTTGAAAGCTGGCTTTCTAAGGAAGATAGAGATCCAAGTAAATTTACTTTTACACCAAGTTATGATACTGATGCTGAAGTAGGAACACCTGAGTATCAGAACTATATAGATATGTTGAAAGGTAGGGCTTCTGATTTAGGTATAAATGTAGATTGGACTAAGCAAAAAACTGGAGGTGAGTCTTTAGACATATATCAGTTTGGAGATGAGGTTACCAACGCACTACAACAATTTATGCAAAGCTATCCTGATACTAATAAACTTCAAAGTCAATTTAGTGAAGCTGGCACAATGGATTGGGCTGATACCTTGGATATTCAAAATCAAGTATCTGCAAACCAAAGAGCTGCTTCAGCTCAAGGTTTACCTAGACAAGATCAAGCAGATACATTCTCTTTTAGAAATGCATTTGCTACAGGAGCTATGGATAAAATGCAAGACTACTACGATGGTCTAGAAGGTTTAGCTAATGAAGATGAACTAGCTGCATTATTACCTGAAGCTGAAAACTTTGATCCTGGTATGCCTATGGGACCTATGACAGTTTATCCTGGTTTAGATGATGAGATGGTTGATGAAACTATGGATGAAACTGTTGATGAAACTGTTGATGAGAGTGGTTTAACAAGAAAACAAAAAAGAGCACTTAGAAGAGAGGAGAAAGGAACACTTGGGGAAAGAATAAATGCTAAGGGTAATAAGTTCTTAGATAGAATGATAGATGGCAGATTTGGTGATGTTGCTAGTACCATAGGAACAATTGGTGTTGAAGGTGCTAATATATTTAATCAATTTGCTGAAAATGCTAAACTTATTCAAGCTAGGGAAGATCTTAAAACATTAGGTAGTTCCGAAAGAAAAGGAGTTTCATATAGAGAAGAAGACCAAGGTACTGATGTTAACACGGGTTTAAGAGCAGATCTTTTAAGAGGTAGTACTCCTACAGGAACACAAGCTTTAATGGGTAATTTTAAATCTGGAGGAGAATCATTAAATGCATCATCTAGTGTGATTGCAAAACTAATTGCAGCAGGAGCTGATATAGAAATATTATAAGAATGGCAAAAGTTAAAATAAATAATTTACCGGAAGGTTTTGAAGTAAGAAATGGTCAAGTTGTTGAAAAGATGGCTCATGGTGGTTCTACAGATGAACTAAGAACAGGTGATCAGAAAGATTATGGTTTAGTTGCTTTTACAGGAAGTACTAATATGACTCAGGATGATTCAACAGAAGTTAGATATAGCCTATCTGATGTTCCAAGAGATCTAGCTAATTTAGAAGCTGAAGGTGGCGAAACTGTTCTTACAGATTTAAATCAAGATGGTAATTATGGTTTGTATGATATAAAAGGCCCTAGACATAGTAGCGGTGGTGTACCTATGTATCTTCCAGATCAATCTTTTATTTTTTCAGATACAAAATCAGCTAAGATATCAAAAGATGATTTGACAGAGTTTGGTATAAACTCTAGAAAGAAAATGACTCCAGCAAAAGTCTCTAAGAAGTATGACCTAAATAAATATTATGGTGCAATCAATGATGATTATGCTGATGATATTCAGGTTAAGTCTGCAGAGATGATGCTTAAGAAAAATATGGAAGGTCTTTCTCATCTTGCATATAAACAAGAGGAAGGTAAAAACTTTAGAGATGGTGTGCCTATGGCTGCATATCCATTCTTGATATCAGAAGATATAGATCCAATTCAGTTCACAGCTCAAGTTGAAGAAATAACTGCACAAAGAGCAGCACAAGAAGCATTAGAGCAATTACCTGAAGAAGAACAGTTAAGAATAGCATTGATGCAGCAAATGCAAGCTGCAGCTGAACAACAGCAAGCAGAACAACAAGCTGTAGATCAAAATGCTAATGCAGCAACTGAACAAACAATGATTGATTCTGGTATGACAATGCCTCAGCAATCAGAAGTCTCTCCAGAAACTATGGGTGAACAAGATACAACCGATGTTCCTTATAGAGATATAGCAAGAGATGGCTTAGAAGTTTATCAAGATGGTAGTGAAACTGATGATACTCCACTTTTTGAACAAATTGCTGCTATACCATTTCCAATTGATAAAGAATGGTGGAAAACAGCAACTTCATCTTATAGCCATAATGGTAATGAAATAAATAAAGATGAATTTGTTAATCTTGTAAATAGATATGATGCAAGTGCTTTAAAACAATTAGTTTCATCTGGTAAATTAGTTACTGATAATCCAGATCTGTTAACATTAATTGAAGCTAAAATAGATCCAGCTATAGGATTGCAAGAACAAACTATTAGAGATATTGATGACTCTGGTAAAAGAGTTAGCACCGGTAAAGTTAATATATATGATGAAGGATTTAGAGCTTATCTTAAGGCTCTTGCGGATGAAAATAATATAATTTTAGGACCTGATGTAACTGAACAGTATGAAGGAATCAGACCTGAGTTTCAAAGAACAATTAAAGGTTCAAAAGGTAAATCATTTGGTAAAGATTATCTTAATGAGGAATCTAAAAATGAATTTGAAAATAGATTCCCTTGGGTTAAAGAAATTCAAGGTTGGAATTATTACGATGGTAAAGGAGATCATTGGAGAGAGTTCCAAGAGATTTATGAGAAGAAAAATTATGAAATAGCTAAAGCAAATGATTTAGTATATCAACCATATTTTAAAAATAAAACTATTGAGGATTTTCTAAGTTCGCATGCTTGGGCTAAAAATCTAAAAGAGGATTTTCCAACTATGAATCCAGCTCTTTATGATTATGTTTCAGGTTCTGGATTTGATGGTAAGCATGGTATGCATACACATAATGCACCGCCTTTAAAACCTCTTACTAATGATATAGAAATACAAGAGGAAATTTTAAAGCCTGATGAAGAAAAGGATATAAGGAAAATTGAAGCCTCAAATTTAGAAACGACATATGCTAGACCAGAAGCAGAATGGTGGTTGCAAGATTTAATTCAATTAAATGCTATAAATAATAGAAAGAGAAAAGCATTCCTTCCATATCAACCGGATGTAGAAGGTGTTGATTTAGAGTATGTATTAGAAGATCCTACAAGAGCTATAGCTGCTATAAACGAACAACTTGGGATTCAAACTCAAGCTGCGGGTATGTTTGGCGGAGCTCAACAATTAGCAGCAAGAACTGCACAATCTGCAGGTAAAGCTGCCACTGCAATTGCAAATGAGATAGGTAGAGTAAATCAAAGAAATGTTTCTACTATAAATAGAGGTAACGCTATCCAAGCAAGATATGATGGTTTAATTAACAGAGAAAGAAGAGATAGAAAAGTTAAACAATACGATGATACTCAAAAGGTTCTTCAGATGTATATGGATGAAAGAAACTTTGATAATGATCAATACGCTAATACATTAGCTAATGCTGCTACAAACAGAGCTAATACATATAACATGAACTCAATTCAAGATTACTATAAGATAAATCCTTTGAGTGGTGGTCAAATAGGTCAGTTTTCGAAGAAAGCATTTGAGGCAGCACCTATACCAGGAGAGTATGATTTTATAAAACCTTACACTGATATATACAATAGATTAGCTACAACAGGAACTGCACCTTCACAAGAGGTTATGCAAGGTTTTATGGACATGTATACTCAACAACAGCAAAGACGCTTATCTCCTCAAGAAACAAATCTTCAGAGAGAAATGAGAAACAATCCAAGTCTTATGCCTTATGGTACAACGATGCAATATCAAATGCCAATGCAACCAACTACAGGAGCATATACTCTGAAACAAGGTGGGAGCACAAAGAAAAGAAAACTTGCAGTTCCATTTTATGTAGGAATGATGGGCAAATAAACATTAAAAGTGTATTTGCATTAATTTAAAAATGATATAAATTTTATTAATTTAGTAATATGGCAACTTATATACCAGGCGTCAAATCATATATGCCGGACTTCAAACCGTTTACTCCGGACTATAAGTTCTTATCAAATATACTTGATGTAAAAACTAATAGATATAATACTAACTATAAAGCAGTAAATGATCTATATAGTAAAGTTGTATATGGCGACTTATCAAGAGGTGATACTCAAGAAATGAGAAATCAATTTGCTGAGACGTTAGCTCCTCAGTTAGAAAAAGCTTCTGGAATGGATTTATCTGTAATGCAAAATGCAGAAGCAGCTAGAGCAATATTCAAACCATTCTTTGAAGACGATTTGATTGTTAAAGACCTTGTTCAAACTAGACAATATATAAATGAAAGGTCTAAGGTAAACATGATGAGAAACTCATCTGATGCTTCTGTTAGAGAGCAATATTGGGATACTGGTGTTAGAAAGATGGAATATGATATGGAAGACTTTGTAAATGCATCTGAACAAGAAGCTTTGCAAATGGCGCTTCCTGAATACATACCAGATGCAGATTTATTCCAAAGAGGTAAAGCTTATCTAGAAGCTCAAGGTTATGATGTTGAAATAGATTATGTGGATCCTGCTAATCCTGATTGGGTTGTAACACAACAAAATGGTGAACTTATTACTAAGCAAGCTATGTTTGATATGCAAAATGCTTTGCTAGATGATCCTCAAGTAAGAAATGCTTACTATGCAGATACATATGTTAGATCTAGAGATTTTGCTAAAGATGCTATTGAGTCTGGTCAGTTTGCAGATGTTAAACAAGCACAAGCAGCATGGGCCACTGAAACAATAGGTGCATATGAACAGCAACTTGCTGCTCAAAATGTAATGCTTGCTGAGAAAGCTGCAAATGAAAGATCAGTTCTTGTATCATGGGATTCATATAAACAACAACAAGGTATTATACCTGGTTCTGAAGAAGAGCAGCAAATGAGTGATGTTGAAGCTGCTTACTTAGATAGTGTAAATAAACTAAAAAGAAACAGAAATGTATTAGGTGATAATAAAGGTCTTGATACTCAAGATGTAAATAGTTTATTGAATAGAGCATACAATATAGTAATGCAAACAAATATGAATAAAGATTTGCTTGCTGCTGCTACACAATATGCTGCTACACATAAAAAGGTTTCTTTAAAAGAAAATACGGTTAGATCAAGAGATCTTGGTTACGCCCATGATTTTGAAAAACAAAGAAGGAAGTATATGTATGACTCCCTTTTACAAGAAGAAAAACAAACATTAAAAGATGGCGGAAAGAATGCTATAGCTGCAGCTTTTGATGCGGCAATGGGTGGTGGAATAGAGCAATCAAGGTCACAAATAACAATGGGAGATGTAGAAGGAGATTTATTTGATAAAAATAGGGATCTTATTGGCGAAATGGAATCTACACAGCTTGAAAGAGGGGTAGATGCTGCTTTAGATATTTATGCTCAGTTTAATCCAAGTGATGACAATATTTATAATATAGGTAAAACTGGTATAAGAGGTACACTACAAGAAATTAAAAAGCAATTGTTAGAAAAACCTAATACGGCAGCTAAGTTTATAAAGAGAATGGTTACAGAGACTAGCAATGGTAGCGGAACTGCATATTTAAATGCTGATGGTTTAGCTATTGGTCCCGGTAAGTCAGCAGATCCTGCATTTATTGAATCTTTAAAAGTTTTGAATGATGCAGATTCTGAAATTGAAAGAATTACTGTAATATCTGATGCGAATGATCTTAATAATGCAAAGAACTTTGAAAAGTTTTTGAAGTTAGGCAGTGCAGACGCCAAGCCATTTATAGATATGTACAAAAAAGGTATACCAATGTTTTTAAAAGAAGATGAGAATGGTAATACTGTAGAAATGAGTTTTGAAGAATATTTACCTAAACTAGAGGCTTGGGCTTCAGACATTGATTTAAGTCAATTTAAGGCTATCCCTGGTGCTATGAATAACAATAAGCTTAAACCTATTACAGATGTAAAATTGCAAACAGCAAATAGGATGATGGGTATGGGTCCAACTATATTTGCTGGTGCACCTGACTTTATACGTGCAGACCGTGATAGAAGATCTAAAGTAGCAAAAGATGGTAATTTATTTTATGATATTTGGAAAGGGCAATTAGAACAATTTAAAAAAGTCAACAGTGGGGGAGCAGAGAACCCATATTCAGAAGATCCTATATATGAGAAGTTTAATGTAAGAATGGCAATGGAAGGTTATTCTCCTGAGCAAATGAATGTAGGAGATGTTTATCAGACTAATATTTACAAAGGATCTTTTGATCCAATGTCGCCTAGAGCAAGTGATGTTGGTTTGACTATGGCATTAAATATGTTTAAACAGTATAATTCTAAGGGTCCTGAATCTGAATATAGTGTTAATTTTTATGATGGTGCTAAAAATGATATTAAAGAATTTGCAGGTGGTTCAGAATTATCTAAAGAAATTTTAGATGATGTATCTTCCGCAGTTCTAAGAGCTATTAAGGATCCAAAAACTAAAGGTAAAACTCCTAATTTAGAAATAAAGTATTTACCTCATGCAAACTCAAAAGTTACAGGTGTAGAAAATGGAGCTGCATATATGGTTAAAGTAAATAATGAGTGGATGAAGGAAGTTATGAAAGGTAAAAGTACAAAGGGTAAAGGTTCCGCATCTCCACATAAAATTGCATCAGCAGATATAAATGCATACAATGAAATAATTTTTACATTCCCTAAGAATTCCGATATCAATCCTATGGCAAATTCTCAGATAGATAACTTTTCATCTGTATTATACAACATTGATAGATCTGAAAATGATCAGTATAAAAAGATAATACCTGCTGGAGGAGATATTAGGATATATAAAAATCAAAGAGGAGAGCTTATAGGTTCTGTAACTCCGTATACTTGGGATAATAACGGTAATAAATATATATCTGATCAAACACAAAGTGTAAATTTAACTCAAAGAAAAGCTATGTCTGATCAAAAAGCTGGTCAGGTATCTACAGGTACGTGGTATGATAAATGGGTCAGCAATGCTCAAACTAGCTTAACAAAGAATGCGCAAAATAATGCAGCGTTTTTAAAAATGTATAAGAAAACAAAACAATAACTATGGCTGAAGATAATTTGAATAACAATTTGCCACAACCTGCTCCGGGTGTTCCAGATAGACAATTCCAATATACTCCAATAAGTGAATTACAGATTCCTCCAGCTTTAGATATGCTGAGGGATGATATGGATCCTGAATATTTAACTAGCTTGACTAAATATTCAAGTAGTATAAATAATGTATTTCCACCAGCTGTTGGTAATATGAATACTCCGTTTCCAACTAATGCTGTTGGGGAATACAATCCGGCAAGTCAGCAAGAACCGCCATCATTAAATACTCAAGAAGGAACAGATGGTTTAACAAATGATATTTTAAATTTTGAGCCTGGTAGAGAAAATCTAAATGCTTACATTACTCCAAATGCATATGCTGATAGAGACCGTAGTAGTTTTGATAGGTTTTATATGAGTTCTGCTTTTAATGATCTTGGATGGCATCCATATTCAGACAATGAATCATATTATAATGAAAATACTACCGTATATGATGATATGGCTAGAATGCGTAAAGTTTATGGCGGTCTTGTGAAGACAGGTTTTATGTCTGCCTATAGGTCTATTGGTGATTTATTTGATGGTGATGATTATTTTTCAACTGCGGATTTAGAAAGTTCTAGAGAGTTTGAAAGAGCTATGATGATTGGTAACTCATCAAGAGGTGGTAAAATGGCTTTTGTAAATAATCTTGGACTACAGTCTGCTTATACATTTGGTATTTTATCTTCTATTGCTGTTGAAGAAGCCGCAATAGCTTTAGGTACATTAGCATCTGGAGGTTCGCTTGGTGCCGCAGGGGGTGTTAGAACAGCTTCAAATATAGGAAGAGGTTTGGGTGCTCTTAAAGATTTGTTTAGTGTTGGAGGTGGTGCAAGAGCAACTAGAAATATGCTGTCTAGTATGAAAAGTCTTAGCACGGCAAAAGGATTTTTTAATGCTGCTGTAAAGAGAGGAGAAAATATTGCTAATTTTCTTACACCAAATAGTTTGCAAGGTATAAAAGCTTGGAACACTACAGCAAATGGTGCTCAAAATCTTAGCAACATGGCTAAGGTTGGTAGAACATTTGGAGGTTTTTATAGAGATGCTAGAGCTTTAAACTATGCAGCTTCTGAAGGTAAGATGGAAGCGGGTATGGTTTATGATGAACAACTTAATGAAGGTTATCACGCATTAAAAGCTAGAGCTGAAGCTGAAGGTAGAGCTATGACAACTAATGAACTTGAAAATATTCAAGATGCGGCATACAAGGCTTCATATGCTGATGCTATTGGAAATACACCATTTATTTATCTTAGTAATAATCTACTTCTTGGTAATGCGCTTGGTGGCTTTAATAGAGGTATATCCCGAATGATGAATAATGGGATGAGTGGGCTTGCTAAAAAAGTAACAAGAGTTAAACCAAAAATTAATGTTAAGACGGGTAAATTTAATAAAGATGTTTTTGGTAGAATTGATGCAAAGACTGGTATAGGTGAAACAGCAAAAGAAATAGGCGCTGCATATGGAAGATCTGGAATTAAGGGTGTTGCCGGAATGGGTGCTAGAGGTTTGTTGACATATGCATCAATGAATGTAGGTGAAGGTATTCAAGAAGTTTATCAAGAAGCACTTGCTATAGGCACAAGAGACTATTATAATAAGATATTATTAGACTCTTCAATGGCTGGATATAATGCGGAAAAAATGTCTGTATACTCCGCTGTTGAAACTGGTATAACAAATCTAGATTCTCAAATGAATGAGAGAGGGTTTGAAACTTTTATGTCTGGATTTTTGATGGGTGGTATTGTGAGAGGTCCTCAAAAGCTTTTCTTTGAATCATTACCTAAGTTGTATGATCGTGTTGCAAACTCAAAAACATATGCTGAAAATGAAAAGCGTAGAGAAGACTATATCAACTCTGTAATGACTACATATAATACAGCATGGAATGCGCAAGCTGAAGATCCACAAGCTGTATTTGATATGTCTAAAATTAATCTAGTAAGTCAAGTTACGGCATCTGCTGATATTAATAACAGCATGGTCTTCAATGAAATGATGACCTACAAAGATGCAAAGGATTCAGCCAAGTTTACTAACATCTACTCACTACTTGATATGGGTGGTGTTGATTTCTTTAGAGAACAACTTGAGGACATGGGTAAAATGACCGATGAGGAATTAAAAGATGCAATTCCAGAGTTGGCACCTGAAGATATAAAAACAGGAAAAGCACGCACCAGAATAAATAATATGATTGCTCAAGTTGATAGGCTTGAAAAAAAGTATATTAATGAAAAGGATTCATATCCTAATACATTTGATCCTTCTCAATATAAAAAGGGTACAAAAGAGCATACTTTAGAAACAATTAAGTTTAGAGCTTTTGAGCATGCTAGATATATAAAGATGTTTGCTGATGAGAGCTTTCTTGATAGTGTGAAAAGATCTGAAAGTATAATGAATGATTTATCATCAGATTCTGTTATAAGCAAGGTAGCAGCAACTGATATTACAAACTTGTTAGATATAGCATCAATTGAAACAGAAATGTTTACACTCGCTACAAATGCTGCAAGTTTGCAAGAGTCACTTAAAGAACAGGAAGGTCAAGTTGCAGAAAACTCAAGAAAGATTATAGAATTTAATTCAAAGAAACTTGATGCTCTTAATGAAATAAAAACAATACTAACACAAGCAGCTGAAAAACCTAGTGAAAAAGAAACTACTGCAGATATAGAAATATATAAACAAGCTAATAAGCAGGAGCTAGTTGAAAAATTAAGAAAACCATTTGTTAACTATTTAGATATTATAGCAGCAGATAGAAAAGGCTTTGTTGATGGTTCTAGAGTTGATGAAGTTCTTATGAAATTAGTTGATCATGATATTCTTACATATAGAGCTAAAGCATATAATAAAACGCTTACATACTTAACAAATCCCAAAAGATTAAATCAGCTTGCTGCTGATATGGTTGATGGAATGAAAGATGTATTTGAAAATTCAAGAGATTCTTTTAAAAAATCTATAGAAGAGTATGTATCTCAAAATGAAATAAATCAATTCTTAAATGAATTAGATAAGGCTGGTGTATATCCAATACCACAAGAGGTTACTGAATTTATTAAAACTAATGATGTAGATGTTCTTCAAACTTTTTATGCTGAATCAGGACTTGTTGATCCCAACTTTAATGCAGAACTATTTGAAGATGTTCAAGCAATAAAAGAAGCATATAAACTTAGCCAAAAACCTAAAGAAGCTACAGAAGAAGAAAAACAGCAAACTAAAAAGAATGATGTAGCAGAAAAACAAGTTAAGTTAGATGAAGAGGTGGTAGATGTACTAACAGCAGAAGGTGCTGAGGATATTGATTTTAAATATGACAAGACAAACAACAATCCATTTGCTAAAGCAATGCTTGATAGATTATTTAAGGATTATAAGCTTAGACAATCACAACTTAAAAAAGCATCTAAAAAGAAAGCTGCATGGACAAGCTCATTAGGTCAGAAATATGTAAAGACATATGAAAATCTAAAAAAGCTTTATATTGCTAAAATTCAAGATAACGTAACAGAAGAAGAACTTAAATCTATTATAAATGATGATATACAATTTGGTGAATTTTTAAATAAAAGTTTTGAGTCTGATAGCCCATCTGTATATGAGATATTAGATATCTATGATGTTAGAGTAAAAGAAATTCTTCCAAATTATGTTGATGAGGCAGATACAGAAGCTGATGCATCAGGTCAAACATCAGGTACATTTGAAACAGATATTGACATTGATCCTGATAATATAGACTTTAGTAGTTTTCCTGGTGATATAGATACAGATGATTCTCCGACTCCATCACCACCTTCAGCACCTCAAGTTGAAACTACAGCAGTTGCAGTCCAAGGTAAAAACTTTAATGTTATTGAAATAGCTATTTCACAAGATGATAGTATATTTAGAATAGTAAATAAAGACGGCAGCGCTATTGAGCAAGATATTTTAGATGCTGGTAAGATTGAAAATAATAATTTTCAAAGAAGGGCTCAGGCTAACATAGCTTTAAATATTTTAGATGCTCTTGATTTATCTGATGCTGATCCTACCTTTACATTTGGCGGTATAGAAGTATACCCAGGTCTAGATTTAAAAAAGACAAAAGGTTCTAATATAGGAAAAGAGTATGTTGTTTATACAAGTAAACAAGATATAGAAGGTGTTAAAAAACCAAAACTTTATTTAATACCAAGAGATAAGTATAATGATTTAGTAACTAAAAGTAAAGCATCATTAGCAAGAACAAAAGCAGTACTTAAGGTAAATGAAAATGATTTTGCTAAGAACTTTACTATTGATGAGGGTGAAACTTTACTTGTTGGTCCTAAAGCATCAAGACTTGAAAGAAGAGAAGCAATAGGATTTTATCCTATAAGACTTGAAACTTCAGATGGTTATCAAGAATCTGCTGAATCCTTTAACGCAAGAACTCAATTTATATTGTCAAATCTTACAGCTAAAGATGTTGCTAATCTTAGATTTAGAATAACTAGAGAAGAAAATGCAGGAGTTGAAACGGGTGATTATAATGTAAATCCAACTGTTGAAGAAGCAAATCCATTAATTAAAAAAATAAGATCACCGTTTCAAGTTGAAGTTTTGTTGCCTGAAGATCAAGTTGGCATAATGAATAGAAAATTATCTGAAACTAGTTTATTTTATTTAACACCTGGTCAAACTACAATAGAGACAATCGGCTTTTTACCAATGAGAAACATTAAAGCATTGGATAAAAGTGAGAATGAAATAGAACTTGATCAGCCTATTGAGGATAAGAACTTATTCTACTCAATTTTTAAAAAGATTAAAGGTATAGGTTTTGAAAAGCATAGAGATGAGGTAGCTAATAATTTTACAATACAATATGCATTTGAAAATAAAGTTGAGGATGTAATTGGTAATAAACAAGAAGTTGTAGTTTCATTTAATGATCTTCAAGCTGAATTTGATGTAATAAATGATTTTAATTTACAGTTAAAAAGTAGATACGGCTATCTTAAACAAGGCACTAAAGGCTATCAAGAAAATAATTTAAAGGAACTTGATCAGTACACCTATGATGGTGCTACTGTAGTAATGACAAATAATCGCGTACCTAATAGTACTGAGGTTTCTACAAATATTAAGTTTACCAATGACACTAGAGTTAGTGTAAGAGAAACTGTAAAACGCCAAAATGCAATTAAGCAACAATTACAAGAAGCTGGTATTTATGAGTCACTTCAAAACATGGGTAGATATGTTGCTGTAATTAAAACAACTTCAGGAGAAATTGTAGGTGCTAGTTTAAAGTCACCAACAATTCAAGATGAAACATTGGATACTTTATTGTTAGACTTATTTACAAGAGCTGCTACAACAATTAATGCAAATACAAATGTTGTAGGTGGCAAGTATAGCGTAAAAGATAATGGTTACAATAGAAGATGGAATAGAGAGTTTAATGAAAGATTCTATATTGCAACTAAAAAAGGTTATATACTTAATCTAAATGTTACACCTGATGGTTCTATTCAACTTGAACTTTTTTCTAAAAGAAAATTAAAAAAGGGCGGTAATCTTAAAATAGCAGACTTTTATCTTGACCAGAATGAAGTAAAGCAATATGCAAAAGCTAGTCAGGATAGAGCATCTTTTATGGATTCTAAACTAAAAGAGATTAAAGAAGAGTTAACTAACTACTATACAACTTTAAGTAATTCTCCAGCGGTTAAGCCTAGTAAAACTTTACTTTCTTTGGTCAAAGAAGCATCTACAGATATTGATTTGAGTAATGAATCATTTAGAAAGTCTTTTGCAAAAGAGTCTGGTGTAAATGAAATTGTAGATAATACTGTTACAAATCTTGATCCAAGAGTTAGATTTGATTATAACCTTTATCTACAAACAGGTCTTAGCCCCAAAGATTCCTATAAAGATACATCATTTATTATAAAAGCCGGTGGTACTTTAACTGATACAACTTCTCAGAAGCAATCACAAGAAGAAGAGATTGAGTCAGAACTTGGAGTAGAAACACCAACAGAGTCAATAAGTGTTGATGATGAATTAAAGAAGTTAGTTGCAAAAAAGACTCAACTTTCAAAAAGACTTTCTGGTGAATCAAAGAGTCAGCAAGTTAGAAGATTAAAAGATAATGCTGAATTCCAAGCTGTCTTAAAAAGAATTAACGAGCTTAGTAAAGGTGGTTATAAGATTGTTGGTCCCAACACGGGAACAATGTATGATATTGCTTTTATTAACAGAAGTGACTTAACTACATTTACAGGATGGGCTGCAGAGAATTTACCTGAATTTATTACAATAAAAGATATTGATACTCTTGAAAATAATTTAGCTGAAGGTTTTATTACTCTAGGTAAGTTTAGCATGGATCTTAAAAAGATAGCCGGAGGTATTGAATCTTTACAAGGCAACATATATGTAGGTGCTAGAAATAAATATAAGTACCATGAAGCTGGTCACGCAGTATTTAGAATGCTTTTAACTGATGAAGAGCAACGTTCATTATTAAATGCTGCTAGAGAAAGGCAAATGGATGAACTAGGTGAAGAGTATGAAAAGAAAGTATTAGAACACAGAGAGTATTTTAGAGCTCAAGGATTAGTAGTGCCTAATAGAATAACATCTATACTTGAAGACTCATACTTAGAAGAATACATCATGGATGAGTTTGAAGTATTTAAAAGAAATCCTAGAGCAGCTAAGGTAAACTCAGAAACAAAATCTTGGTTTAATAAACTAATAGAATGGATACGTTCAGTATTAGGTTTATCTAAAGAATCTGAGAAAGATGTTGTAACTGAATTCTTTAGAGATATTGATTCTGGTAAATTTAGAAACTATTCAGCTGTTGATAATAGATTTACAAGAATGGAACTTGATGAGAATCAAGAACTTACTCTTCCTAATGCAATGCTTTTAAATAACGGTGTTACAAGAGAAGCTTTTGCTCTACTAAAAATAGTTGAAGAAGACGGTAGCCAAAGACATGTCAACCAACAATTGACAGATGAGGTTATAAGAAGTATTGCAGCTAGAGCATTAGATATACAAGATTTAAATGCTGATAACTTTATTGAAGATAGCATTACGCAGGCTTATGATGAATATGTTGATTTATATGATTCTGAAAGACCTAGATATAACACAGCTGACTTTGTTGCTCAAAGGCAAGATCTTCTTGATATTGAATCAGCATTGCTTGAGCAATCTGATAATATCCTAAGAGGTATATCTGAATATCTAGCAATATTTGATGTTAAGCTTGAAATAGAACAAGAGCTTAATGAAGAAGCTGAAGAATCGGTTGGTATTAGAAATGTAGGTGACTTTAATAGAGATGCTTCAATGCTAGGTGGTGTAGAGAATGCTCCTGTGGAAATTAGAAAGTTTTTATCTACAACAGCATTATCAAGAAGAGATTTCTTTGGTAATGAAGAGCTATCACCAGGTGTTCCAATTAGAATACCAATTGATCCTAATAAAGCTTTTTCAGGAATACTAAAAGGTGTTATGAATGAGATGGATCAAGTAAAAGTATTACAAAGACTTGATATCTATTCTCAATCAAATCCAAATACAAAAGCTGTAGTGGATAGAATATTTGATGAGTTTGGTATATCTAGAGAAGAGGTGGAAGCTGGAGAGATAACATCTACTATGACAAAGCCTAATGAGTTTAACAGACTTATGAAGACAATCATAAACTTTAGAACTCCTTATACTATTACACAAAGATTTAGAGATGAGGGTACACTTCATGTTATAAACTATAGCGCATTTAATAGAGATGCTGCTAATAGTCAAATTGATAGTTGGGCTCAAGCATATATTACAAAACGTAATGCATTAAGAGAAGAATTTGTAAAGAATGAAGTTAATGATGCGCTTGATGCTCTATTAACATACTTAGATCCAAATGAAGCTTCTTCAATAACCAATGTCCTATTAGAAGAGGATACTCAGTATATTCATGAGACATTGCTTGAATATGTTGGTATATCATTATCTCCAAACTTTATAAAGTATAGTATTTTAGATATGGCTTTATCTAATACTACAACAAATCAATTAGAGGAAGAAACTAGAGTAGGTCAAAAGGAATTCTATTATGGCTTTACAAATGTATTACCAATAGAGCAAGACGATATACAAACAATTAAGACACTGCTGGCAGATAATAAAGATTTATTCTCAGATACAAATGAGGGTATGAAGTCAAAGATGTCAAAGCTTAGTCTTAGAAATGCTCAATTTGATGAAAATATAGGCTTAAGTGTATTTAAGAATGAGGATGGTAACTTAGTGTTTGGGCATCAGCTTCCAACATATGAGCTTAGTTATACAGAAGAGCTAAATGATCTTGAAAACAATGGGGCTAAAATAGATGACCTCAGAGAATCTGATACATTCCTAAGTGAAAACTATTTACTAAAAAGTCCTTTCTTTAAACAACTTTCTGCAGAAGATAGATTACATATAAGTAGATCCGGTGGTTCTGTAACTGGTAAAATAGGAGTTGATGAAGACTCTAACATTGAAGTTGGTAAAACAAGAGAAGCTGTTACATACGGTAAGCAGAACGGTAAGGAGTTTCTAAAGAACCTTATAGATACATACTTTAATAATTATAATCCAGCACAAGGAAAAGTTGATACTGTTTCTGTAATAACGGAGTTTGAAGGTAGAACTATAACAGAAGAAAAAGCTCTTGCTCCAATACTTACAAGAATTATAGAAACTTCAAATACAGGTAATAAAGTACCTTTAGAAGTAATAAAAGCTGTTGAGAAAACTGTATTAGAAAATGCTAGAATAACAGACGAATATATTGAAGCTGTAATTCAAAACATTTTAACAGAGTTTAATAATATACAATTAGAATCTAATCCGGAAACTAGAACTCAAATATTGATTCCTGACTATAACTCAGACAGCAATGGTCTTGCTAGAAAAGAATCTACTACACTAGTAGATGAGGAAGGTGAGATATTAATTGATGATGATGGAAATCCGATAGTAGAATATACAAAAGGATATAAGTTTTATGAAGGTGGTGCTGAGAAATTACTAAAGCCTGCGCAAGGTTTAGTTACTGATGAAAGAAGAACTTCATCTTTTATTACATCGCAAGTACAAGCTGAAAGACTTAGAAATAATAAACAAAAATATGTTGTTTATAGAGAGCAAGATGCTAAGAAGAAAATAAACTTTGTAACTGAAGGTGAAACTAGAAAAGGTTTACTTTCATATAAAGATGAATCAGAGAATGCTACGATACATAACTTTAGAGTTGTATCTGTAAATGAGGATATGACTAATCCTTCTATAAGACAAAAGTATCTAAAGAATTTTGGTGACGCTATAGTAGAAGATAAGTCAAGCACTCATACATTCCCAATAAAGATAGCCGATAAAACATTCTACACAGACGTTAATCAGATTGGTACTTTCTTTTCAAGAAGTGCTAAAAACAAAAACAAAAAGTTTGTTGTATATGAAATAATTGAAAGAAAAACAGAGGAGGAAGAATTAGACCAAGCTCTTATTGAAGATCTATCACAACTTGGTATAGATGCAGATACTAGTTTGCAAGAACCAATTGTAGATCTAACTACTGGAAATGAAATGTACAGCTTTAGATCTGAATATGCATCTTCATTATTAGAAAGAGATAATGAAACCGGTGAAATTTTAGACTATGATGCATTTACTCAAATACAAGGTGCTGAAACAAAAGCTGACATAGATAAAATACTAAAGGCTAAAAAGATAAGCTTTACTGTAGATAATGAAAAGATTAAAAATATAGTAAAGATTTATATAGAAGATCTTATTTCTAATGACTCACCTATATCAGAATCTTTATTTGCAACAGAAGGACCATTAAAAACTGAAGGTAAAGATAAATTCTCTAAACAGCTTGCATTAGCAATTTCTGAAGTTAGAGATGAGCTTAAGTCAAAAGCTAGACAAGATGGTGCTGAAGTTGGTGATTATTTTATTGTAAATGGATATGCTGATGCATTAGCAGAAGAAGCTAGAAAAGCAGGTAAGAACCAAAAGCTTATAACTTTAGAGGAGGCTTTATCTAATATTGGATCTAATCTAAATGAATTTAAAGCATATATAAGAACTAGACTTGATGAAACATATAGCGGATTTGCAGCAGATCTAAAAAATATAATGAGTGATGACTTTTCATCATATCTAACAAGTGGTCTAACTACAATTAGTGGTGTAGAAACTGCAGATACAGATAAGTCAAATGAGTTATTGAATCTTAGAAAGAATGTTAATTATAACTTAAAGCAAATATACCTTAATGATTACTTAATGACTACAGCATGGAACCAGATATTACATGGTAATCCTGCAAAATCATTTAGCGGTCCTGTAAATGAGGTAAAAAGAGCAAAGCTTAAAAACTTAGCTATAAAGAATATCCAAACTATAAGTACTTTCCCTGAAGCAAATATTACATCACCTGTAGAATTTATTGCTGCTGTACCATTTGAGGAACCTACAAATGCATCAACACACTCTGGTGAAAAAATAAAGGTAGCCGATGCACAACTTTATGGTACAACAAAAAGTATGTTATACGAATTGTTTGGTTATGGTGAATTAACAAAACCTATGTTAGAGATCTTACAAAAGATTGAACTTGGTGAAACTATAACTGAAGATGAGTACTTTGGTGCTGGTGGTAAGATTGGATTTGCTAAAGCACAAGCAATGCTTCATAGTAGAAAGCTTGCTTACTCAGATGGTAAGACTCAAGCTAAATTCTCTAAGACTGTACTAACATTTGATTATACATCAATAGATACAGGAGAAAGAGTTGAAAAGGTTTTACCAAATGGTGAAACAATATTAAAAAGAGTAGGTAGACCAAATCCACTTAGACCTGAGCTTCATAATCTAAGAGTAAAACTAGAAAATCTTGAAGAACAACAAGAGCTTCTTTATGGTAAGAATGCTATTGCTGTTGCTGGACCATTATCTGTATTTAAAACTTATAAGTATAATGTAAATCCAATAGAAGACTTATTTAATACAGAGCCAAATATAAGCCCACTTCAGCCAGAGAACTTTATGGCTTTAGATCCTAAATACTACGGTCTTCAGTTAGTAAAGCCTACAAACAAAGAAGAAGTTACAGATCCTAGTCAGATTAGAGTATTAGCTACAGCAGAACAATCAGATGATGTAGAAGTTACAATTCAAGGTGAGAAGTTTAAGATGAAGGACATCAAAAAAATGTATAACTTTTCAAATAAAGAAAAGCTTACCTTAAACTACACAGGTAAAAGAAATACTCTATTTACATTTGATATTGATTTTGCTACAGATGAACTTCAGAAATCAATCAAACAAGGTAGCATTACTGAAAACTTAATATCATTTCTAAAATATGCAGAGTCTTCATTGAGAGCTTCTCAGTCTTCAGGTCAAATGATATCATTCTTTAATCTAGATGATCTTTTAGACAAAGATTATAACTTAAACTCCTCAATTACACAGCGTAAATTTGAGCAGTTGTTTTTATCTTACTTTAAGGAATCACTAAAACAAAAAATACCTGGAGATTCTGCAGCGTTATTATCTGATTTTGGTAACGGTATATATAGAAGAGTTTATTCTCTTGATGAGAATGGCATTCCTGATAGACAAGAAGTAATCAGAGACCTTGTATATAGAGAAAACTTTGGTGAGTTTGACGGCATAAGTATTTTAGATGGTGAGTTTAAGTCTGGTGATGACAAAAATATTACGCAGTCTAATCTTGCAAAACTTATAGAAGAGTCTAACGGTGAAGGTGTAATAATTATAGATAGACTTAGGTCTAATATGAAACATTACACAGATCCTAGAGATGAAAATAGTTGGACAGGAGAGAGAGAAGTTGAAACTATGTTTACAGCTCCTAATAAAGAAATACTTAGATCAGCAAATGTTATTAAAGATTTAAGTGCTGATGCTATTGAGAATAAATTTCAAAAATGGATTAGAAACTCTAATTATTCACCAAAAGCAGAAACAAATATAATCAGAGTTGATATTGAAGGTTTTGATATTAATAGATCAAGAGAAGAATTTGCATCTGCATTTGGATTTAAATACGATAAAGTTGATGATACAATAACATTTATATCTCAAAGTGTAAATATTCCAGAGCTATATTCAAAAATGTATGGTGTTCGTATTCCATCTCAGGATAAACATTCTGCACAAAATGTTAGAGTGGTAGATTTCTTACCAACCTACTATGGTTCAACAATAATGTCTGCAAGAGAGCTAATTGAGATATCCGGGGCTGACTTTGATATTGATATCATGTACTTACATATGAAGGAGTACTTTGAGGAGAATGGCGCTCTTTTAGAATATGATAACTCATTTGATCATTATACTAAATACATAAATAAAAATGTTTCAAAGCCTGGTAGTACTTACAGTCAAGCTTTATATAGAGCTAATTATGAAGGTATAGCTGTAGAAGAATCAGATGTATTATCTAAAGATGCGCTTAAGGCATTGACTATATTAAAATTACCAAAAACGCAGGCTGAGTATGATGCTTATCTAAAAAAGCATAGTTATAAAGTAAAAGATGCAGATGGTAAAACAAAAATAGTAAGCTATCCTCCTTACCCCGCTCCAATGAATAATCAAATTTTAGATTTTAAAGTAGCATTATTGGGTAATGAAGCAATTGTTAATGCAGATCCAACTACAGGTAAAGCAATTGCACAAACTCCTGCAGATATAGAAGCATTTACAGAAGCATGGAATATATTTAGAGAAGAGTTTCCAGAACTTGCTGAAACGACAAACGCTGAAGATCTAGATTCCAATACTCTTTGGGGTAAATTTAGAGCATTTGTTAATAATAAAAGTGCTAATATTGGAGCGGTTGTATTACCTAATACATACTTAAGTCTAATAAGAGAGTATAACATTAAGTTAAATCAATTTAAAGTAAAAAAGAATAATAAGACTTTTACAACTAAAAACTTTTTAAGATTTAATCAAGAAACTTATGACTCATTCTCCGGTAATTACGAAAGACTTGAGAATGCTAAAAAAGGAAGAAGAGTTCAAGAGATAGTTTCAGCTTTAGTTACAGTGATGACAGATAATGCTGCAGAGCAATTAGCAGGTAAGTTTAACTTAAATAGAAATGCTACAGCGCTTGCTACAAATATTCTTGAAATGCAAGTACCTCTTAAAACAACTGTAAGACTTATTAATAACCCAGACATAGTTTCTGCATATAATAATAACAGTACAGCAAATAAGGCAGCACAAGAAATTGCTAATAAGATTATAGCATATCTACAAGCATTTCCTGAATTAGCTGGTTCTGATATAGCGGGATCAAAGAATCTTAAATTTCAAGCAGCAAAGATGTTTAGAGATTTTGCATACATTCCGGTTAAACAGATTGAGATTACAGATGAACTATTAGGTGAGGCAATAAATAATCATGTAAAATGGGATGATGTAAGTGAGCTTGAAGCCGCAATAGAAGCTGGAACCATAGATGTAGAATATGCGCAAAAAAGAATGAACATATTCAATGAGTTCTTAAAAGCAAATCAAATTACTCAGTTTACTAGAAAGATGTCAGGCTTGATGAATATGAGCAAAGGTCTAGGAACTTCATTAGAAACTGTAAGAGATGTAAGTACTTCAATTAAAGATTTAGGATTAGATCTTACAGATAAGCAGATTGAAGCAATGCGTGTTGAAGATAGACCTATTATGGATCTAAGACCTATTATGAAAGATTCTTTTATAGGTACATACTTGGATATACATAATGAGTTAGAGAATGTAGTTTTACCAACAGTATTCTTATCAGAAACTGAAATGTTTAAAGATATTGTTAAAACAGTAACTGATAATAGAGACTTTGTTAGATCTTCAGATAGAAGCGCTTTAATTAGAGACGTCCTATCATATGTAACTATTAAAGGTTATATGTATGAAAGACAAAGAAGAGATCCTTTACTTGTAGCAAGACTATCAAATGATTTATTATACTCACAGCAAAATAATATTGTGAGCATTGTAGAAGATACAAAAAGAATATTAGGTGAAGAGACCAATACATTCTTAGATATATTTAGCGTTCCAGTTGGTCAATTTCAAGAAGGTAATAAAACAGGAATGAGTATGGTTGTAGCAAATACATTTGCTAGACTTACAGATGATCAGAGAATTTTAATCCAAAGTGATTTTGTAAAACTATTTGCAGATGGTAGGACTAGACAAAATGCAATTGATATTCTTCACTATATGATGATAAAGGATGGATTGCAGCTAGCATACCAAGGTCTTGTAGGAGCTTTATCTCCGCAAGTTTTAAATAGTTACTTTGGTCAGATAGATTTAATTCACGATGCATTTAAAAATAACAAGAAAAATAATATTCCTAGATTAATGGGTGTTACCTATGATGAGCTTATTAATGACTTTGCTTTAAAGTATCCTATGATGGCAAGAGCATCTAAGTATGTAACCTTATTGAAAACTAATAATGATAACAAGATACCAATATACAATAATGAGTTACCTATAGGTGTATCATCAAGAGATATAAATGAAAGTTATGTTAAAGAAAATCCTGAAACGTTATTTGTAATACCCGATGTTGAATCTGGAATTGGTGTTAATACATATTCTAAAATTAGAAAGTTAGACAATGTGATAACAATACCATACAAAAAGAACATTGCTGAAACAAAGGGTGCTTACTATAAAAAAGCAGATATAGAAGACTATGCTCAAACTTTATCAGATATATTTCAAAAGATAGAAGCTGACATGGAAAAAGGTAGAAAAGTGTTACTACCTAAAACATTTATATCAAGAAAGGAATTAAAAACTTTTAAGAAAAGTACAAGCAATAGTATAATAACTCAATTGAAAGGATTTTTATCTGAAAACTTTGGATACTCTTTATATACTGGTAATATAGATCAGTCTTTGATAGGATCATTAATGAATATATCTAATCCGAATAGTGTAAAAGTACTAGGTACATCAGACCTATCTATAAAGAATAACAGTGTCTATATTGATTCTTCTCTTGCTAATCCAACTTTAATATTCCAACCTTTTAAAGGTTTAATGACTTATGAAAATGTAAGTGACAATGCCGTAGAACAATTAGCATTTCCTAGATTAGATGCAAAACAGTTTAGTAAGTTTGAAAGTATTAGATCATTCTATAGAGCAATAGGTATAAAACCTGTGGAAAAAACTGTGAAGGGTAGAAATATAACCGAATTTCAGTTTCCTCCTGTTTTAACATATGACTTTGTAGGTGGTGCTGAAGCTCAAACGGGTGCAACACGTAAAACTAGATTTGTATTAAAAGCAGTTAGATCTGCAGACCCAGGCGCTTCTCCATTATTATTTAACTCTGAAAAAATAACTAGAACCGGATTATATGCTGAATATGTTGAAGAAGAAGTTAAAGGATCATACCAAGCAAGCCCTATAGGATTTATATTCCCAGGAAACATTCCTGCAAAATCTGAAATACAGGCTACAATTCAACGAGCTAATTCGCCTGAAGGTGTGGATGGGTCTTCTGCTGTAGATATGACAATGGATCAGTTTGATACATCTATTTTTGAATCAGATGGTGAAGATGTAACTATAACACCGGATGTTGATACAGA
>Ga0208434_1000065_pt1 | contig 55559 bp, 75 predicted proteins | sample 13_taG_FD_184086 | JGI IMG/M metagenome (GOLD analysis project Ga0208434, IMG submission 184086) | Marine viral communities from the Subarctic Pacific Ocean - 13_ETSP_OMZ_AT15268 metaG (SPAdes) (version 2) | ecosystem: Environmental > Aquatic > Marine > Oceanic | place: Pacific Ocean | collected... | reverse complement strand
CTTCATTTGTTCTTGTAATGATGAAATAAAAGACAAGGGAAAATTGTAATATAATTATAATAAATCTGGATAATATCTAATGATTACAACCTATTGTTGTATAGACATGGGTAGGGGGGTGTGGTATTAATGCAACACTATACACATCTTCTGCCTAAGAATTGTGCAAAAACTCAGCAATCCTGCTAGATTTTGGTGTGACATTTTTGCAACACTACTTATGGTTGTGCAATCTTTGATAGAAAAAGGATGTTATGCCTAATTTTTGTGCAATCCTAGCAAGTATACATAGAACCCCCACCCAAAAACTGTCTGTCTATTTATATATATAATATACCCCTGCCATATATTTTCAAAAATTAAAGGGTCTTTCATAGTAGGCCGGGGGCTAATTAGTATATATAAAATATTTGACAAAAGAAGTATAATAATATATAATATAGTTAAATTAGATTATGAATATAATAGTAAATGAATAGTATTGGTAGGTGTGTCGGGATGTCTTCGGGGGTATATATTTACCCCGGTGGGTCTAAATAGAAAATAACATATCTTTACAGATTTCGCAATAGGGGTATTTTATTTTTTTAATAAGGTGTGGCATTTTTGCAACACTTATATGGAAGGAAAATTAAAATGTTTAAAGCAATGATTGTTGCCTGTGTAATAGGCAGTCCAGATAACTGTATGGAAGTATCGGATACATACGGTCCGTATAGAAGACAAGAAGAGTGTCTAGCTAGAGTAGGGAAAATGCAGCATGATTTAAAAGGAATATGGAAAGAATATAATATGCCTTTTGAAATAAAGCAAATTGGTTGTCTCTCTGTAGATGGAGAGCTTACTTAAATGTTAGATTTAGAAGTAGATGAAAATAGAACACCAGAAGAAATACACAATGTAACTCTATTTCTGGACCTAAGAGAAAAGATGCATCACTATGCAAACATAAAGGCAAAGGATGACTTCCTTACCTTTGTAAAGATATTTGCTCCTACCATTGTTTCTGACTTTAAGATGGGAAGACACATAGAACTACTATGTGAAAAGCTACAGGGTGTGTTAGATGGTAGTACAAAAAGACTTATGGTATTCTTACCACCCCGTTCTTCTAAGTCAGTAATATGTAGTAAACTATTTCCTGCGTGGTACATTGGTAACTTTGGTCACCATGAGATTATGTCTGTCTCACACAGTGACCAGCTTGCAAGTGACTTTGGTAGAACTGTACGAGACATTGTAAACACAGACAGGTTTCAAAAGATATTCCGTGGTGTGTCTCTTAGAAGTGATGTGAAGGCAGCAGGTAAATGGAAGACAAATAAAAACGGGTCTTATTATGCAGCAGGTGTAAGAAGTCAGGTTGCGGGTCGAGGTGCTCACGTAGCATTACTAGATGATGTTATGTCTGAAGAAGACAGCTTCAGTGAAGCAGGTAGACGTTATATTAAGGAATGGTATCCTGCAGGTCTACGTACTCGTATTATGCCTAATGGTGCAATCATTATTATTAATACAAGATATCACTATGACGATTTGTGTGGTTGGCTGTTAAAGCAAGAACAGAACGCAGAAGAAACGCCAAACCCTTGGGAAGTAATTAGTATACCTGCGTGGCTTAATGAAGAAGCAGCAGAGCTTCTTGACTTACCAGAAGGTTCTTCTTACTTTCCTGAATGGAAACCAGACGAGCTATTAAAGATAGATGAGATGGAGATTAGAAGTTCTAATGGTAGTAGATACTGGAACTCTTTATATATGCAAGACCCATCACCTGATGATGGTGGTATTATTAAAAAGAAATGGATAAGTTGGTGGGATGATGATGAGCCTCCACCATGTGACTTTATAATACAGACATATGATACTGCTTTTAGTACTGCACGTACTGCTGACTATAGTGTAATACAAACATGGGGAATATTTAGGTCATATGAAGAAGATGAATATGGAACAGAACAAATAACTTCTAACTTAATACTATTAGGTAATATAAGAGGTAGATTTGAATATCCAGAACTAAGACGTAAAGCACAAGAAGTATATGCACAATATAAACCAGATGTATGTATAATAGAAAAGAAAGCTTCTGGTCAGTCTCTTATTCAAGACATGAGAAGAGCAGGTCTTCCTGTATTAGACTATCTTCCAGATAGAGATAAGGTTGCTCGTGTCTATGCTTCTACTCCTTTGATGGAAGCAGGTCGTGTATGGATACCAAAAGACAAAACATGGTCAGACGATTTGTTTGCTGAATGTATGTCTTTTCCTGCAGGTTCACACGATGATCAGGTAGATTGTATGACAATGGCAATTCATTATATGAAGGACAGTTGGAACTTAATACATCCAGAAGACCCGGAATGGGAAGATAGCCCAAGAACAAAAAGAAGGGTTGCATATTGGAGAACATAAGTATATAATAACAATTAACTGGACTCAATTAAGAAGGAAGTAAAATGGCTATTGAAAAAAATCCTAATGACCCTATTGGTAAAGAAAATGTTATTCAATTAAATATTGAACAAAACGAAGAAGATTTTCCAAATGTAAATTTTGAAGTAGATTCAGAAACAGGCGAACTAGAAGTAGAGTTTATGCCAGAAATGGATTTACAAGATATAGACAATATTGTAGATTTTAATATTGAAGACGAATTTTATTCTAACCTTGCCGAGCAAATAGAAGAAGACGAACTTATTAGTATCGGTGAAGAAGTTTACGAAAAATACGAAGCAGATAAAGAGTCACGGGCAGAATGGGAATCCATGTTTGAACGAGGCTTTGACCTGCTTGGTTTGAAACTGGAAGAAACTACAGAACCTTTTGAAGGTGCAGCAACTGCTGTACATCCACTACTCATAGAGTCTGCGGTTAAATTCCAGAGCCGTGCATCCCAAGAACTATTTCCTTCCAGTGGCCCAGTTAAAGCTCAAGTTCTTGGTGATGTATCGGTTGAAAAACAACAACAAGCAAATCGTGTTCAAAACTTTATGAACTATCAGTTGACTGATAAGATGCCAGAATACTTCGATGAGTTTGAGCGTATGTTGTTTCATTTACCATTAATTGGTAGTTCATTTAAAAAGATTTATTATGATGGTTCAGTAGAGCGTCCTGTTAGTGAGTTTGTTCCTATTGACCAGTTCTATGTATCTTACTATGCCACAGACCTAAGACGGGCTGATAGGTATACTCATGTTCTATATCGCAGCCCTCGTGAGATTGCAAACGCAATGTACTCAGGTATGTATGCAGAAGTAGAACTACCTGATGCATATATCCCAGAACAATCAGACCTAACACAAAAAATGGACACAGTACTTGGTTTGTCTCCTTCTTCCGATACAGATATGCAGTATGTTCTTCTTGAACAGCACTGTTATCTTGATATTGAAGGTCATGGTTATGAATGTCCTTACATTGTAACTATTGAAGAAACAACACGTAAAGTACTGTCTATTCGTAGAAACTGGAATGAAGAAGATAAAAATAAAGAAAAGAAAATGTTCTTTACTCATTATCGTTTTGTTCCGGGATTTGGTTTCTATGGTCTTGGTCTTATTCACTTCCTTGGTAACCTTACAATGTCTGCCACTGCAGCTATGCGTAACCTTATTGATGCAGGACAGTTTGCTAACTTGCCCGGTGGCTTTAAAGCAAAAGGTGTTCGCATTGTAGGAGACAATGACCCTATTGCTCCGGGTGAGTTTAAAGAAGTAGAAGCAACAGGTATGGACTTGTCTCGTTCAATTGTACCTTTGCCTTATAAAGAACCATCAGGCACATTATTCCAAATGCTTCAGTTTGTCTCAGGAGCAGGTCAAAAGTTTGCTGATACTACAGAGCAAGTTATTACAGAAGGTTCTAACTATGGTCCTGTAGGTACAACTATGGCATTGCTTGAGGCTTCTAGTAAGTTCTTTAGTGCAATTCATAAACGATTACATAAATCACAACGGGATGAGTTTAAAATTCTTGCACGTATTAACTATGAAAGTTTACCTGCTAAATATCCTTATGATGTTCCCGGTGTAAGTGAAACAATTTTTAAACGTGACTTTGATGGTCGTGTTGATGTACTTCCTGTATCTGACCCTAATATTCCTTCGTCTGCCCACAGGTTGATGATGGCACAGATGGTTATGCAGCAAGCACAGCAATCACCACCCGGTATGTTTAATATGGAAGAACTAAACCGCACACTTCTTAATGCGGCAAACATTCCTAACTTAGACAGGATACTTCCACAAAAGCCAGAGGCACAAGCTCTTGACCCTGTAACAGACATTGAAGCAGCAACTAAAGGTCTTCCTATTAAAGCATTTGCAGGACAAAATCATGATGCACATATTCAAATTAAAACTATGTTTATGCAAGACCCTGCTAATGGTGCCAACCCAATTATGCAACGTGTAGTTCCTATTCTACAAGCTAACATACAAGAACACGTAGTAATGAAGTATGAAGAGCAGATTAATGGTTTAACACGTCAAATGATGGCACAAGCACCACAAGGTGACCCTAATGCTCAGAACCCACAAGTTATTGAACAGGTAATGATGGCAGCTGCACAGCAAGTAATGCAAGCTAATCAAGCTGCAGCACAAAGAGGTCCATCACCTGAACAAGCAATGGTTCAGATGGAAGCACAAAGACTTAGTATTGAACAAGAAAAGGTACAGGCACAACTTGCTAAAGAAGCAAGTGAAGGTGCTTTGAAGAACCGTGACCTTGACTTGAAAGAACAGAAGCTGGCACTTGACGCATATAAGATTGGTGCAGAGGGTACACTCAAGGCTGACGAGAAAGAAAAAGACAGAAATGCCAAAGCAGCTATTAAGGCAGTAGAACTTCTTGCAGATATGGTAAAGCATGAAGACAATCTTGAAAGCTCAGAAGCTGCTAAAGCAATTGATGTTATTAGTAAAATGATTTCAGGCACAAAGAATAAATAATGCTTATAGAAGAAATAGATAAATTATTACATAGAGAAATTGAATTAGTAAAAAATTCGCTTGCATCAGGAGCAGCTTCGGATTATCATACGTATATGAACTCTGTAGGTCGCATTTCAGGATTGGAGTGGGCCAGAGCAGAAGTTAAAAATATGGTAAACAAAGTAATGTATGAAGACGATGAGGAGTGATTATGAGAGCAGTGGCAATGGAAAAATCTATTCTTAATGATGCATGGAATACTAATGAAGAAATGCCAGACCCAGAAGTACTACCAGTAGTTCCGGGCTATCATCTTCTTATACGGCCTGTTTCTGTTAAACAAGAAACAAAAGGTGGTATTATACTTCCAGATTCTACAAAAGAAGATATTGCATATCTTACAACTGTGGGTAAAGTTCTCGCAATAGGTAAAGATGCTTATAAAGATACAACAAGATATCCTAATGGTGCTTGGTGTAAAGAAGGTGACTATGTATGTTATGGTAAACATTCTGGTCAAAAGTTTTTCTACAAAGGTATCAAGTTACTATTACTTCTTGATGACCAGATTTCAATGATTGTAGAAGACCCTAAAGAATTAGACCCTACCTTTAATTTATCTAATTAATTTAATATAAGGGTATTGTATAATTATATTACTTGTTGTAATATAATATCAAATGCGTAACTCGTCATAGTGTCGCAACTGACGTAAAAGGAGAAATATATGTCTGAAGAATGGACTACGGTTGATACTTCCAATGCCGAAAATAAGGAAGAGAAAGTTGAGTTTGAAATTGAGAGTGAAATATCCGAAGATACTTCCCAAGAGGAAGCCGTACAAACGAAACAACAACAAGATGCAGATACACAGCATACTGGGCAACATGATGAAAAACAAGACGTTAGCTCAGAGAGTAAAGGAGATGCATCTGAAGAGCCTCAATCAGGAGCACAAAAGCGGATAAGACAATTAGTTCGTCAAAAGAAAGAACGTGAAGAACAAATTGAAACTCTGATAACTCGTCAACAAGAGTTAGAAGAAAAATTAAAAGCTCAACAGCAGGAAATCAAAACTTCTTTGGAAAAGAATTTTGAATCCGCAGAAGCACAAATTAATAGTCGTATTGAATTAGCTGAAGATTCTTATAAACAGGCTCTTGAGTCAGGTGATACAGATAGAATTGTACAAGCACAGAAAAACCTTAATAAGGCTCAAGGTGATGCTACAACTCTTAATCTAACACGTAATCAATATAGACCAGAAATTGAAGAACAACAGGTAGCACAACCTGCTCCACAACAACAGCAGCAACAACAATCAGCAGAATATGATAGATTAGCAGTTGAATGGGCAGGACGTAATCCTTGGTTTGGTCAAGACAATGTAATGACAACATTAGCACTTGAGATTGACCATGAATTAAAAACAGAGGGTTATGATTCTACAGATGTAGATTTCTACCAAGAAATTGATTCTCGCCTACGCAGCAGATATCCGCAGCGTTTTGGTGGAGAAGTTCAAGAAGAACGTCAGCAGGAAACGTCAACTCCTGCCCAAGTGGTCGGTGGAGCATCACGCACTTCATCAGCCTCATCTGGTAAGAAAGTACGTCTTACTAAAGAAGATGTACGACTTGCAGAAAAATGGGGTATACCTTTGGAACAGTACGCAGCCGAAAAGTTGAAAGTAGATTCAGCAGACGGTGAGTACACTTCAGTTTACTAATAGCGTGGAGGAAAATTAAATGGCACGTAATACAAATACAACACGTAATGTTGAGGCTCGTGAACTCAATACAAGGGAACAAGATATGGAATATCGTGAGCCTAGCTTATTAGATATTCCTGACTCAGTATCTGAACGGTTTTTAAATCAAGGCCTTACACTTCGTTGGATACGAGTAATGACCCGAAACCAAGATGATTACAAAAATGTAGGCAAAAAGGTTCAAGAGGGTTGGCAGTTTGTAACTGTAGATGAAGTTCCTGAGTTACAACATAATTCCTTCGTGAGGGATGAAGGACGATATAAGGGTGCAGTCTGTCGTGGGGACTTAGCTTTGGCAAAAATGCCTCTGCAAAAAGCACAAAATCGTCAGGCATATTTTGAAAATCAAAGCCGTGAGATGGTTGATGCAGTTAATCAACAGCTTATGGGACAGAATAATTCTCGTATGCCAATTAAAAATAGTAGTAAATCAAATGTTACTAAGGGACGTACACCTAATTTTCAAGATTAAGTATACTGAATTTAGTAGTGCTTTTTAAAAGGGAGACTAAAAATGACTTCAACATTAGCGTTGTCTGGCTTCCGTCCTTCCCGTAAACGTGGTAATAACCCAAACAATCAGGGTCAAAGTGAGTACCCTATTGCTTCAGGTTATGCTTCTAACATTTTTACTGGCGATTTAGTCCGTATTAATGCAGGGAATTTGGAAGTTATCACCACTGTAACTGAAGTAGTCCAAGGTGTTTTCATGGGCTGTCACTATGTTGCAGATGGCGAACAAAAATTTAGTAAATATTGGCCTTCAGGTACATCTGCAACTGATGCAGTGGCACTTGTAGCTGATGATTCACGTACCGTATTTGAAGTACAAGCAGATGCATCTGTAACTGCTGGTGATCTTTACGGTTCACAAAACTTTGCTGTAACATTAGGTTCAGGCTCAACCTTTACAGGTATGTCTGGTCATGGTGTTGAAGCAGCAACTCGTACATCTGGTATTGCTATGTGCCGTGCTCTGGATTCAGTTGATGAGCCGGGGAACGATGTAGATGTAGCCGCTGAGAATGCTTATTTGAAATTGAATGTACAACTCATTCAACACACAGATAACTTCTTGACTGCTGCTGTAACTGCACCTGCAACCATTACTGCGTACCTATTAGGTTAAGGGAGATTAAATTATGGCTATTAATAGAGCAAGTATTGCAAAAGAGCTTCTCCCCGGTCTTAATGCCGTATTCGGTATGGAGTATGGGGAAGTAGCAGACGAACACGCACCATTGTTTGAGACTGAAAACTCAGACCGTGCATTCGAAGAAGAAGTGCTATTCACAGGCTTCGGTACTGCACCTACTAAAGGTGAAGGTGCTGCGGTTACTTATGATGATGCACAAGAAAGCTACACAGCACGTTATACACACGAAACTGTTGCATTGGCATTTGCCGTAACAGAAGAAGCAATGGAAGATAATCTTTATGATACCTTCTCCAAGCTTCGTGCTCGTGGTCTAGCCCGTGCAATGGCTAATACTAAGCAGGTTAAAGCTGCTGATGTATTTAACAACGGTTTCAACACTGCCTTTGCAGGTGGTGATGGTCAACCATTTTTCTCAGCATCACATCCAACGATGTCTGCTGGTAATCAGTCAAACACTTTTGGTGCTACTGACTTGTCAGAAGCTGCTCTTGAGTCTGCTCTTATTCAGATTTCAAAAGCAAAAGATGATCGTGGTATCTTGATTGGTCTGCAAGCTAAGTCTTTGCACGTCCCATCAGATTTGGCATTCACTGCTGACCAAATTTTGAACAGTCAGATGTCAACCACTATTGGCGTAAACCCAACAACTGCAGCTAACGGTGCAACAAATGTTAATGACATTAACTCAATCCGTAATCAAGGTTTGATTCCGGGTGGCTTCTATGTCAACAGACGTTTCACAGATACAGATGCTTGGTTCATTAAGACAGATTGTCCTAATGGTGCAAAGATGTTTGTACGTGCTCCTCTGCAGACAAAGATGGAACCGGATTTCGACACTGGTAACCTTCGCTTTAAAGCTCGTGAGCGTTATAGCTTTGGTTTCTCAGACTGGCGTAGTTATTACGGTTCTTCAGGCTAGTACTGAAAAACTTAAAAAAATAAAAAAGAGAAGAGGGGTATTTCATATCCCTCTTTTTTTGTGTATAATATAATAAATAGAATAACAATTAACTAATTAACAATAATCGGAGAAATTCTATGGCTTCAAATATACGTAACGCATTCGTTACAGGCTCTGGTGCTTTGCTTGATAGCTTAACTAGCACTACTATTTCAGACACTCGAATTAAAAGTGTTACTTATTCTGGCGTGGGTACTTTTACTATTACTGGTTCTCAAACAGATGATTATGGTAATCTAAGGGGTGGTAATATTAAATTTGTAGGTACAACTAATGTAGATGCAGGTGACATATATATTCCTGATTTTGGTGTAAGAATGGTAGGTCCAGTTAAAGTTTCTGCTCCTACATCAGCAGCAACAGTAGCAATTTATTATGGCTAATTATTCTTATCTTGTAGACGATATTACTCAAGCTGCAGAGAATGATGGAACAGAGTTTGCTAACTATATTCCTAAAATGATTAATCGTGCAGAAGAAAGACTAACTCGTGACCTTGATGATTACGGGCTAGTATCCTATACTTCTGTTGCAATTCCTTTAGGTATTAATCAAGTTACCCTTCCATCAGGAACAAGAATATTAAAAAACTTTAATATAATTGCTAACTCAACACGAATTAATTTGTTGCCTAGAACCGATGAATATATACGTGATTACTGGCCTGTATCAGCAAGTACAGGCACTCCTGAATATTATGCACGTAGAAACAATACAACGGTCCTCATTGCACCTACTCCTGTTTCTACATTCAATGGAGAGATAGTACATATATCTAGACCTACTACTTTAGCAGCAGCAGCACCTAACAACTATTTTTCAGATTTTTGTTATGATGCTTTATTTAATGCTAGTATGGTAGAGGCAATGATATTCCAAAAAGATTATAATGCATCTAATCTTTTTGAGCAAAGATATATGCAAGCCGTAGCAACCTTACAAAATCAAGCACGTAGAACAAGACGGGATGATATGCAAACTCCTGCAAGCAAAGCAGGTGCAGATAATCCAGTTATAGCAGGGAGTAACTAATGATTAGTAAAGCACTTAAAGTTGCAGCAAAGTCTTTGGCAAAGAAAAAAGGAAGGCCAAAGGTAGATAAGCGAAAAACAAAAGGTAAACGTAAAGCACAATCTGCTGCACGTCAAAAGACATACCAAGCAAAGCAAACAGAAGCTGCAGAAAAAGCAGGAACTTCTAAAGCTTCCCTTGTTCAAGAACGTGCAATTGAACGTAAGTCACAGACTATTCGTAGTAAAGATATTGATGGTTCTACAAAAACATTAGCTATTAAGATACTAGAAGATAGTAAAGGTAAACTTACTGCTGCAGAAGCAGTTACTAAAGCTCAAGCTAGTGGTAAAACTAAAATACAAAAAGTTATGTCTATGGCAAGAAAAGATACTGCAAGAATGAAACGTAAAGGACTTCTTTCTGGCTTGTCTGAAGAGCAAATGAAAGAACGTAAAAACCTTATTTCTCAAAAACTAAAAGAAATGAAAAATGAAGGTAAAACTAAAACTGTTGTTTCTTCACGTACTCTTTCACTTACTCCTGAAGGAGAACGTGTTATTAAACAAAAAGGCGGTATTGATACAATTATTGCTGAGTCTGGTCCTACTGGCACAAAGAAAAATAAATACCTATATGAAGGTGCAAATGAAACTTTACCAGCAAAAGGTGGCGGTATAGACACTAAAGGTAAAACAGGTAAAGAAGCTAGTGAAATAAAACGTAAAGCTTACCAATCTATGTCTAAAGGTGAAAAGCTAGAGTTTATTCGTAAACAGTTTGCACGAGGTTATACAAATTCTCAACTAGCCGATATTATGTATAAGCCTAAAACAGCTAAACAAAAGAAAGCTAGAGCATCCATCATTCAACGAATGAAGACTGCTAAGAATCAAGGTTATCCTTTTAAGACTCAAAGAGAAAGAGGGTTTGATAAAAAATCTTTTGATGACATTATGAAGTCTTTTGGTACTGGCAAACCAGATACGTATAGTGTAGCTAATACATCTGTAGGTAGAAAAGCAGGTGGTAAAGTAGGTATGTATAAATCAGGTAAACAAATTAAATCTAAAGGACCTCGTGGTTGTGGTAAAGCATTACGTGGTTATGGAAAGGCTATGAAATAATGTTTGGTAACAAGAATAAAACAAAGAAAAAAGGTAAGGTTCGTGGCATAGTTGAAAAAGGAATGGCCTTATACGGAGCAAGTCCTGCAGGTATTATGGATATAGCAGACCTTGTTGAAATGGGTGTTAAATTAGGTGGTATGAAAAAAGGCGGTAAGGTTTCTAAAGCTAAAAAGAAAACTATACAGTCAGGCCACAATAGATTATATTAAGGAGTAAAACAATGGCAGCATCAACACTATTTAAATTAGGGGGTGAAATTTATAAAGCAACATCTCCGTATATTAAAAAGTTTCTTACCCAAAAAGGAGCTAAACCTGTAAATAAAGTTACAGCAGATAGGATTAATAAAAATCCTTCAACAATTACTAATGTAAATCAAATTAAATCTAAGGGTAGGTCTACTTTAAGACCTTCAACTAAAGTTGTTAAACCTAAGTCTGGTGTAACTTCTCAACAAAGAAGTGCTTTGTCTGACATGGGTGGACAAACTGTTAAACTATCTAAGCCTAGTCCTTCAATGAAGCCTAAACCTAGAGTTGTAAAACCTAGTGTAGCTGCATCTAAGCCAAGTGCATCTGCGGCTAAACCACGTACTAAAATTACTACACAGCCTCCTAAGAAGAGTACAAAGCCTATGACTCGGGGAAGAGCAGCTAGAATAGGTGGCGCAACTACTGCTATAACATTAGGAGCATTATTTGGTAATAAAGGACAAAAGAAATCTGGTGCAGTTACTGGACCTAAACCACGTCCTAAAACTAAAGAGGGTGGTCCGGGTCGTAAGTTTGCTAAACCTTCTGAGGGTGTAGACCCACGGGGTAATCAAATTAAAGCTACTCCGGGTAAAATGATTATGCCTAAAAAGTTTGATGGTGGTTATAACTCAAAGACACAAAAGCTTGTGAGTATTACTGTCGATGGTAAAAAATCTACCTATGAAATTCCAAAGGGTATGACAACCAAGCAAGCTAAAAGTCTTTTGACTGGTACTGTTAAAAAGAAAAAGGGTGGTAACCCTACACTTGAAAAAATGCCTATGCCTAAAACAAAACCAAAGTCAAAGAAAACTCCACCTTCTAAGTATAAAGGATTTTCTAAGTTACCAGAAAGTGTACAAAAAAGAATAAGTCCTAATCTTGCTTCTAAATATAAAGGTGGTGGTTCAATTAAATCTGGGGCTGCACGTCAAGTAAAAGGTTTTGGAGCAGCACGTAGACCTAAAAAATAAAAAGGGGCAGGTAAATGAAAAAACCTATTAAGTCTCGTAATCCTGTAGCTAAGTCTTTAGCTAATAGATTATATCAACCAAAGGTAGTAAAACCTAAAAAAGGAAAAGGCTCTTACACTAGAAAAAGTGTAAGGGCTTTAGCCTCTGGTGGTAAACCTAAGTCTACAGTAAACAAAGCAGGTAATTATACTAAACCTACTATGCGTAAGAGATTATTTGAACGTATTAAAGCAGGTGGAAAGGGCGGTGCTCCGGGTCAGTGGAGTGCTCGAAAAGCTCAAATGCTAGCTTCTGCTTACAAAAAAGCAGGTGGCGGCTATAAAAATTAATGGCACGTATAAGTGAAAACACTGAGGTAGCATTACCTTTACGTAATATTATAAGTATGGTTGCTGCAGCTTCCTTGGCAACATGGGCATACTTTGGTATAATAGAACGACTTAACCAGATAGAAACTAACATTACTATGATGGAGTCTGACTTAGAGCAAAACACAGAGTTTCGTATTAAATGGCCTCGTGGCGAGATGGGCAGTTTACCTGCTGACAGCGAACAGTTTATGTTGATTGAACATCTTTCTGACCAGCTAGACGAACTAACAACACAGATAGATGAAGGTAGAGCACCACATGACCAGCAACAGAAACTAACATTGGAATTTTATGAGAAACGTATTAGTGCAATAGAAGCTAGACTAGAGATAATGAGAAACGGAAAAGATGGTGACTGAGACAATTACATTAATACTATATCTTTCTGGTAGTATAGCAGAGCATACTGCTTTTGAAAAGCTATCTAAATGTTTAAAAGCTAAACGTACTATTGAAAGAAATTTATATAAAGATACAGGAACAGTAAGATACTCTTGTGAAAATAAAACAGTTGAAATAAATAAAGGTCCAGATGGAAAAAATTACATCGTAAAGATTGTGGAGTAGCAAATGTTAGCAGAGATAGCCGCAGCCAATGCTGCATTTGCAGTAATTAAAACGGCTATTAGTAATGGTCGTGAGATTGCAGATGTTGCAGGAAAAGTAGGTGAGTATGTTAATGCTACCGAAAGCTTACGTAAGAAAGCAGATAAAAAGAAAAGACGTACAGGCTCTGCAGATTTAGAAGAGTTTATGCATCTTGAAAAGTTAAAACAACAAGAAGAAGAATTAAAACAATTAATGATATATACTGGTAGACCCGGACTATGGCATGATTGGATTAGGTTTCAAGCACAAGCAAGAAAGCAAAGACTGCTTGCAGAACAAGAAAGAAAAAAAAGAATGGAAGATTTAATACAAACAATATTAATATCTACTTTTATTATCTTAGGTTTGTTTGGTTTAGCTGTACTAGTTTGGTGGGCTTTTTATTTAAAGTCATTGTAAATATAAACATTTAATGATATAATAGGAACTATCATGGCACTAAAAAAATCACAAAGGAGCTTAAAGGCTTGGACAAAACAAAAGTGGAGAACCAAGAGTGGTAAACCCTCTACACAAGGTTCAAAGGCTACAGGTGAACGCTATCTCCCCAGCAAGGCAATTAAGGCGTTATCCGCAAAAGAATATGCTAAGACTACGGCAGCTAAAAGAAAAGGAACAGCAAAGGGAAAGCAGTTCGTTAAACAACCTAAGACTGTCGCAAAGAAAGTCAAACAGTATAGGAAGGTAAAGTAATGACTACCAAAAGTAAATATCCCGGAGTTAAAAGATTACCATCAGGAAGGATTGAATACCGTGGTACAACATTTGCAGGATTTAATAAACCTCGTAAGTCAACACGTCCAGAAAAGAAAGGTATGGTTCTTGCTAAAGAGGGAGATACAGTTAGAGTTATTCACTTCGGACAAAAAGGATATGGTCATAACTATTCTTCTACGGCACGTAAGTCATTTAAGTCTCGCCATGCTCAGAATATTAAAAAAGGTAAACTATCTGCTGCTTACTGGGCTGATAAAGTTCTTTGGGCTGGTAAGAGTGGGAGCAAGAAAAGCCCACCAAAAACTCAAAAGCATAAGAAACTAGGAAGGAAAGCATAATGGCTACTAAGTATGATAAAATGACAGCTGCACAATTAAAGGCTATTTTAAAAAAGAATGGTATTAGTTTTCCAACTAAAGGAATAGATAAAGATACATTAGCTGATGCAGTACATCAATTTAATACTCAAGGAATGGTAAAAAAATCAGCAGGTATGTCTGTAGGTAGAGCTAACTATCCGGGTAAGAAAAAACCACAAGAAGGTCCTATGTATGACCCACGTAAAACTACAGTAAAGAAAAAGAAAAAAATTGTCAAGAAAAAAAGTGGTGGTTCAGTTGGTACACATAATAGGCTTTATTAATGGCTATAAGTCGTTCATCCGTTGGGCAACAAATAATGAAGCCCGGAAAAAAGAAACAGGCCAAGAAAAAGAAAAACGCAAACGCCAAGCCAAAAATAAAAATAACAGAGCTGTTACAAAGACATCGTTCTGGCATGAGAATTGGTGCAACGAATTTAGCCCGATTAAAAGCGAGAGGCCTAGTAGCAAGAACTTCTGGAAAATATAAAGGCAAGAAAAAAGATTTAGGAAGAAGAGGTAAATCATAATGGCTACTTCAGGTACATATAACTTCAATATGGATATAGACGAAGTTATCCAAGAAGCAACAGAAATGATTGGCGGTGAACAAACTCTTGGGCATGAGCCTAAGTCTGCTCGTAGGTCTATTAATTTATTGCTGCAAGATTGGCAGAACCGTGGTGTAATGCTTTGGACTGCTGATACTTCTACTGTAACACTTGCTACAAGTGTAACTACTTTTAGTTTATCTTCTGCAACGATTGATGTATTAGAAGCTGTACATAATCGTGACGATAGAGACATACAGCTTGAACGTATATCTATGCAAGAATATCTTAAAATACCTAATAAAAGCCAAACAGGACGTACTACACAATATGCAGTTAGACATCAACGTGGTAATCCTGTTGTACATCTGTGGCCCATTCCCGAAAACTCTACTGACGAAATTAAATTAGAACTAGTATCTTATATGGAAGATGTAGATAAATCTGCTATTCAAAATGCAGATATATCTCGTAGATTTCTTCCGTGCTTAACTGCAGGTTTAGCTTACTATATGTCAATGAAACGTCCTAATGTAGAAGCAGGACGTATTACTATGATTAAACAAGAGTATGAAGAAAGACTACAACGTGCTATGGATGAAGATAGAGAACGAGTTAGTATTTTCTTAAAGCCAAGGGTTATGGTATAATGTCTACATCAGGAAGAAAAAATGTATTAGCTATCTGCGATACTTGTGGTTTTAGATATAAACTAAACCAATTGAAAAAGAATAGTATGGGTATGATGCAATGCCCTAAAGATTATGATGGTTCGTATGATTTAAAAAGCCATCCTCAAAATAAATCACCAAGAATTGAGGAAAGATACTTTATTCGTGATGCAAGACCTGAAGGTGATGGTGGAATAAACTTACAGTGGCAACAAGCTACTTCGCAATGGAACGCTAACTTAAAGTATTGGAATTTGATATAATGAGTTTAACAGGAAAACAAATAGCAAATTCATATCTTGATTTGCTTCAAATGAATAACAATAATGCAGGTGTTCCAACAGGTACACCTATTACTGTACGTGATGGTAATGGCAATTCTACACCTTTACAGCTTTCTCAAAATACTGTTAATATTAATGGTAGCTTTCAATATAATGGTGTAACACTTACTACTAATGTTTCTGGTCTTAATGCAGCAGCCGCAGGTTCTTCTTTAGTAAATGGTATTGTTGCAGAAGATGGTAGTACAAAATTTGGTAGAACATTAACTGCTTCTACAGGTGTAACAATTACTAATGCAGACGGTACTGCAGGTAATCCTACATTTGCTATAGCAGATACTTCTGTTTCTGCAGGTTCATATGGACCTATGAATACAATCACTGTGGATGCACAAGGTCGTATTACAGATGTTACAGCTACTACAACTATTTCTGCTAATGCTTTTATTGGTGGCACTCTTTCTGGTTCTTCTCTTTATGTAGAAAATAATGTATCTGTTTCAGGTACTATGGCAATTGCTGGTAATACTAATATTTCTGGTACAGTTTCTATTGCAGGAAATACATCCATAGGTGGTAATTTACAAGTAGGTGGTAACTTTGGTGTATCGGGTTCAACAAGTATTTCAGGTAACCTTACTGTAGACAACATTACAACAAGTATTGTTAGTGCAACATTCTTATATGGAGATGGCTCTAACATTACTGGTCTTGCAGGTGCAGGTACTATGACTGCAGTTAAGGCAGGAACTGGAATACATTTAACAGAAAATAATGTAACAACAACTAATATTACTGGTTCAGGTACAGTTGCTCTTAATACAAATCAAACATTTGGTGTTGTTAGTGCGACATCATTTGTTATAGGCGGTGATAATGTTGCAATGTCTGCTACAGTTGCAAGTCTTTCTGCAACTATGGCAACTTCTATTAATAATTCTAATACAAATATTACAACAAACACTAATGCTATTACTTCTATTAATAGTGTTGTTGCAGGAGTAAGTGCTCTTACATCAGTCAATGCAGCCGCAATAACATCTATTAATACTGTAGTAGGTAATTTATCTGCAACTATGGCAACTAGCATTAACAATAGTAATACTAATATTACAACAAATACTAATGCTATTACATCTATTAATACTGTAGTAGGTAATTTATCTGCAACTATGGCTACATCTATTAATAATAGAACAACAGCTATAACTTCTATTAATACTTATATTACAAATTTATCTGCAACATTAGCTACATCAATTGCTAATGCAGATAATTCTTCTGCTATTACATCTATTAATACTGTTATTGCAAATTTATCTTCTACATTAGCAACAAGTATAAATAATAGTAATACTAATATTACAACCAATATAAATGCAATAACATCTATTAATACTGTAGTAGATAATTTATCTGCAACAGTAGCAACAAGTATTAATAATAGAACTTTAGCTATTACATCTATTAATACAGTTATAACAAACTTATCAGCTACTATGGCAACAAGTATTGGTAATCATCTTCCTTTAGCAGGTGGAACTTTAACTGGTGGAGTAATTGCAGCTACACAAACTGTATCTGCAAATGCAACAACTACTCCTGACTTTGGTTCATATACTAATTTTGTTTGGACGTTAGATGGCAATTTAACATTAGGTAATCCTACAACAGAAGCAGGAGGTATGGGGGGTACATTTGTATTTATACAAGACAGCACAGGTACTAGAACATTATCAGTAGGTAGTGAATATAAAACAGTAGGCGGAAGTATTACACTTTCAACAGCAGCAGGTTCAGTAGATGTTGTACCTTATTTTGTACAAGTAACAGGTACAGTTCTTCTTGGCTCACCTTCTCTAGCCTTATCTTAATTAATTTGGAGTTATAAAATATGTCATTAGTTAGTAGTCCATTTTTTCTTGCACAAGGTGTAATAGGAGATGTTACAGGCCAATCCATTCGTTTTGAGGATGATGATAGTCCATATTTTTCATTTGAATTTGGTACACCCACTAATCAAATAAAGTGGACTATGAGTTTCTGGTGCAAGCGTGGTGAGATAGGCAGAGAACATGCTATCTATGGGGCGGCAAACGGTGGTGGTGAGACATTCTTTGTAGCATTTTATCCTGATGATATTGAAGCATACATATCAAGTGGCAGAAACCACGTCACAAACGCTGTGTTCCGTGACCCGTCAGCTTGGTATCACATCGTGCAAGTATTTGACTCTGCAAACGCAACTGCAGATGATAGGTTTATTACTTATGTAAATGGAGTGCGTCAGACAACCTCCACAAATGCTGTGACTCTGAACGACACTATTGCATGGAATACGTCTGGAGTAACTGGCTACTTTGGCAAAAACTATGGCGCATGGTTTGGTGATAGCAGAGATTACTTTGATGGTTACTTTGCCAACGTAACTTTTATTGATGGGCAAGCCCTAGACCCAACTAGCTTTGGTGAGTATTCTGATACACTGTGGAAACCTAAAGCTGACACAGTTATACAATCATTAACATTCGGGACAAACGGGTTCTACCTTCCGTTTAAACAGACCACTGAGGCTGAAGGGTTTTCGGCTGTAACCTATACTGGCAATGGCGCTATACAGGCTATTGATGGCGTAGGCTTTGAACCAGATTTTGTATGGCTAAAAGGTAGAAATGAAGCAGATAGTCATGTGTTAACTGATTCTGTTCGTGGAACTGGAAAAACCCTAAAGTCAGATTCTACTGACGCTGAGACAAATTCTGCTGATGATTTAGTATCGTTCAATTCCAGTGGATTTACTAAAGGCACAAATGACAGGGTTGGTGGCAATAATGACACTATGGTTGGATGGTGCTGGGATGCTGGTGATAACTTAGCTTCTACAGGATTTGCTGCTGTAAACTATCTTGGCAATGGCGCTACACAGTCCATTAATGGTTTGGGCTTTGAGCCGGATTTCGTGTGGATAAAGGAAAGAGATGCCACCTCAAATCATGGTCTTTTTGATTCTGTAAGAGGTGCTGGAAAATCTTTAAAATCCGATGATTCTGCCGTTGAACAAACACAAACAGATAGTCTTACTTCTTTTGATTCTAATGGATTTACTTTAGGAGCTAACAATGATGCAGGGCCGGATGTAAATTTCACAAATGGTAACGACTATGTCGCATGGTGCTGGGATGCTGGCTCTAGTTCTGCCGCAAGCAATACTAATGGCAGTATTACTAGCTCGGTCAAGGCGAATACCACACAGGGTTTTTCTATAGCCACCTATACAGGCAATGCTACGGATGGCGCAACTATTGGGCATGGGCTGTCACAATCTCCAGATATGGTCATTGTCAAAGACAGAACAAACTCTGCGTCTTGGCGAGTGATGCACAAGGATATTAGTTACGCCTCAAACACCTTGTATCTTGATGCCAATTTCGCAGAAACAGCAGATGACAGAGTTAAGGCTGTTAGTAGCACTACCTTTACAGTGACAGGTGGTGGTGGTGTCAATGGCTCTGCTCGTGATCATGTCGCTTACTCGTTCCATTCAGTCTCAGGCTACTCGTCCTTCGGGTCTTATACAGGTAATGGTTCTACAACTGGCCCTGTAGTATCAACAGGATTTAGACCTGCTTTCGTCATGATTAAACGTACTGATACTGCAGATAATTGGATTATTTATGACACTACCCGTAGTCCTTTTAACCCTGCGGATAAAGGTTTATTTCCAAATGATTCTGGTCAAGAACTAACAGGAAATGATATTGACTTTAATGCTTCAGATTTTCAGCTTAAAACATCAGATAATGGTTTTAACGCCTCTGGCGGTACATATATCTATATGGCCTTTGCTGGCGGTCAGGACTTGATATCACCAGTAAACACTGATGGCACTATTACCAGCCGTGTTAAAGCGAATACCGCAAAGGGCTTCAGCATAACATCCTTTGTTGGAAATGCGACTGCTGGGGCTACAGTAGGGCATGGCCTCACCAGCACACCAGAAATGATAATCTCAAAAAATAGGGATGATGCTAATAACTGGCTTGTTTATCACAAAGATTTAGACGCATCTAATCCAGAGCAAAAGCGAATATTTCTTAACCTGACTAGCGCAGTATCTGATTCAAATACACCTTGGAATGATACCGCCCCGACATCCAGCTTGCTCACACTAGGAACGTCTGGTTATACCAACGGCTCTAACGATGACATGATTATGTACTGTTTCCACTCAGTCTCAGGCTACTCGTCATTCGGCACTTATAGCGGTACAGGCTCTGCTGGCAATGCTGTAACGACAGGTTTCGAGCCAGCATTTGTAATGGTGAAACGTATTGACGATACTTCTGATTGGGCTATACTTGATAATACCCGTGACGTTGACACCGCTAAAGATAGTCGGTTGCGTCCTAACTCTAGTGCCGTTGAAAGCACTGTTGATGGGTTAAGGTTTAGCAGTACAGGGTTTTCTTTTGCAGATGGTAGCTATAACAATAGCGGATCAACATGGATTTACATGGCCTTTGCCGAAACTCGTAACGCCACTTTTTTTGGTGATACTTCTGGCAACAACAACGATTGGACACCCTATGCCTTGACCAATACTGATGTAGTGCTGGATGCCCCTGTGAGTGGCGGTAACTTTGCTACATATAACAGCGTTTTAAATACAGCATTAGTGCTAAGTGAGGGGAACTTAAAAGCGGTTTATAGTTCAGCCGCTTGGCGTACTACATCAGCAACTTTCTATGTTTCAAGTGGAAAGTGGTATTGGGAAACTAGAAATACAGATAATGACTATCACATGGTAGGCATTGTTGCTGATAGTTTCGGGACTTATACAAACTTTGTAGGTAGTACAGCAGATAGTTACAGTTATTATAATTGGGCATCAAGTGGGTCTGCTGGGTTTAAATACAATAATAATGTAGCTACCAGTTATGGTGACCAGTGGGCGGCTGGAGATATTATAGGGGTAGCATTGGATTTAGATGCTGGAACTATAGAGTTTTATAAAAACAATGTAAGTCAGGGTGTAGCGTTTACAGGAATTTCTGGGACATACGCTCCTGCAGAAAGTTTGTGGACAAGTGGTTCTATAGCCAACTTCGGTCAGGACAGTTCCTTTGCTGGCAATGAAGCACCGCAAGGCAATACAGACGATAATGGTGTAGGTGACTTCTACTATGCACCACCTTCAGGTTTCCTTGCGTTGTCAACTAGCAATCTGCCAGCCGCTACCATTACTTTGCCAGACGAATATTTCAATACTGTGCTGTATGCTGGCAACAATACAACAGGCCACGCAATAACTGGTGTAAATTTTCAAAGCGATTGGACATGGATTAAACTTCGCAACGGTGCTTCTGGTCACAGGCTTGTTGATTCTGTTCGGGGTGTTACAAAATACTTAGACAGCACTGGAACATCCGCAGAGACAACTAACACTGACAGGGTTACTAGCTTTGATAGTGATGGGTTTACATTAGGAAATTCAGCTACAGTTAATGGCGGATTTAACTATGTTGCATGGAACTGGCTGGCTGGCGGTACTGCGGTTAGTAATACAGACGGGGATATCAATAGCCAAGTCAGCGCAAAGCAGGATGCAGGGTTTAGTGTGGTGACTTACACTGGCAATGGAACTACTGACCAAACAATAGGGCATGGGCTTGGTGCTGCTCCTGACATGATTATCGTAAAGAAAAGGTCTACAACTGGAAACTGGCTTGTCTGGCACAGGTCTGTTACAAGCGGCAACGGCAAATATATGTTTCTTGATTTGACTAATGCCTTGAGTGGTCCTTCTGTTGTTCCAGCTTGGGACAGTACAAATACAACAACTCAGTCCAGCACGACTACTTTTGACGTAGGGGCTAACTCAACTGTAAACGGGTCTGGGTCTGATTATGTAGCGTATCTTTTCTCAGAGGTTGAGGGCTACAGCAAGGTAGGCTCATACACGGGCAATGGCTCGTCAGACGGCACGTTTGTACACTGTGGGTTTAGGCCAGCATGGGTTATGCTGAAAGCGGCTACTGGTGCGGTTCAACACTGGTGGATGTTTGACAATAAACGTGAGGGCTACAATGTGGACAATGACCAACTATATGCAAACCTTAGTAGTGCAGAGGGAACGTCCAACATTTTAGACTTTACATCTAACGGCTTTAAGTTAAGGACCTCATCCGCTGTTGCAAATGGCTCTGGGCAAACCTTTATATTCCTCGCCTTTGCAGAGTCACCATTCAAATCAGCCAACGCCCGATAGGAGATAATAAAACATGACATGGAAATACGGACATAAAACTATTAAACTTGGTAGAGCATGGGTTGATAATAATGGTATTCAACATCCTACTAACTGGGGTATTTGGTCAGATGAAGAAAAAGCATCTAAAGGATTAGTATGGGAAGCAGACCCAGCACCTTACGATAATAGGTTTTGGTGGGATGCTAACACGCCTAAAAACATTAACGATGTTAATGAAGTGGACGAGGATGGTAATCCTATCCTAGGCATTAATGGTAACCAGCTAGTAACTCTGGGGCTTAAAAGCCAGTGGAAAGCAATAACTAAAGAACGTGCTGGCAACTTACTAGCCCCGACTGATTGGATGGTAGTGAAGGCGGCAGAGGTTTCTAGCTATAGTGTACCTTCTAATATCCTAACATATCGTGCTGCTGTACGTACTGCATCTAATGATATTGAAGCAGCTATAGATTCTGTTACAGACCATAATGCCTTTTTAGCATTGCATCAATATACAGAAGATGCAGAAGGTAATCAAATAGTTGCACCTATTAATGATTGGCCTGAAGAGGTATAAAATGGAAATGGCAAACCTTATAGATATTCTTTTAGGCATTATTGTTGCAGGTGGTGCATGGTGGGCTAATAATATTTCAACAGAAACTAAAAGATTAGAAATATTACTAAACAGAACAAGAGAAGACTATGCAACTCGTAATGAATTAAAAGACGATATGGACAGGGTTATGGAAGCCTTACATAGAGTAGAGGATAAGTTAGACAAAATCTTGTCTAATAGGTAATTTTATTATATAATTAACATAATATAAATTTATAAGGAAATAAGATGGCATCTTCATATACCAGTAGAATACGTTTAGAAAAACAAGCAGACGGTGAAAACCCTAACTCTTGGGGTGATATCCTTAACCAAAACGTCATTGACTTGCTTGATGACGCAATTGGCGCATATACCACTATTGGTACAGCAGGTGTTCAGCTTGTTAATGACAATCCTCTTACAACAAATAATGGTAATGCAGATGAAGCTCGTTCTGCAGTATTGGAACTTCAAGGATATGTTGTTAGTGCTTCTGCTGCAAACATTGTTATTCCTGCTCAATCTAAATTTTATATTATTCAAAATGAAGTAGTTAACTCTTCTGCAACAGGCACTTTACGTATTATTAATTCAGGAGCAACCGCCACAGGATTTACTGTACCTACTTCAATATCAGGTACATCTACTTTTGTTATTATGTCTGATGGTGTTAATGTACGTGGTCTTGATGCAAAGGGTTTAGGTTTTGGAGATTCAGTAGATAGAGATGTACTTACAAGTATAGGTGAAATACAAACAACTACTGTTGACCCTATTACTTCTGTAACTGCAACAGGTAATTTAACCTTTATTGCAAATACAACTACGGTTGACCCTAAATTAATAGCTTTATCAACTACTGATATTCGTTATGTAAATACAAGTATTGGTTATTTAAATACTATTGGTGCAGATAACGAATTTAATAGTCAAATTAAAGTAAGTGCAGGTTATGCCTTTTCACCTCTTGTAACTATTGCGGTTTCGGATACAAGTATTTTTGCAATTAATATGCAAGCAGGTAATAACTTTGTATTCCAAGTAAGTGCAGATAGTACATTAAGACAACCAGACAATATTAACGTAGGGCAACAAGGTATTATTTATGTAATTCAAGATGGAACTGCTGGTAGCAAAACACTTTCATTTGCTAATGATTTTAAATTTAATAATGGTACAGTTCCAACAATTACAACATCTATTAGTGCAGTAGACTTACTTGCATACTCTGTACGTAGTGTAGAAGTATCTGCCAGTGTTACATCTGCATTTATTGACATGGTAGCAATTCAAGACATGAAAAGGTAGGTTATGGCTTCTACAGCAGGAAGACTTACTACTCTTAATTTTGAACCCGGTTTCCATAGAGAATCTACTCAATACTCTGAAAGAGGTAAGTGGTTTGATGGAAATAGAGTACGTTTTAGAGAAGGTAAGCCAGAAAATTTAAGAGGTTACACAAAGGCAATATCAGATAGTTATACTGGTATTGCTCGTGATTTGCTAACTTGGTCAGATAATGACACTAAAAAACTTATGTCTTTTGGTACAGAAAAATTTCTTTATGCTGTACAATCTTCAGAATTATTTGATGTAACTCCTTTTGTTTCTGCAATGGCTTTAACAAGTGTAATGAGTACACAAATAAATTCACCACTTGTTAGTATTAGTATTACTAATCATGGTGTATCTGTTAATGATAGAATATTTATTACCTCTGCTACTTCTATTGGTAACAGTGGTATTATTTTATCTGGTGAGTATTCTGTAGTAGCAGTAGCAGGACTTAATGCTTTTACTATTTCTGCTACAACTTCTGCAGCAGCTACCTATACAGACGGTGGAACTGCAGATTTAGAATTTATTCTTAATGTAGAAGGAACTGTTCCTGTACAGGGAACTGGTTATGGAGCAGGTGTATATAATGCTGGAACATCTACCACTGGGGGTAGAGCATGGAATAGACCTGCTTCTGCAGGTGCTATTACTTTTCTCAATTCTCAATGGACTTTAGATAATTGGGGTGAAGACTTAGTAGCTTGTAGACGTGGTGGTAGAATATATCATCTTGATGTAGATGCTTCTGTAACACCAGAACGTGCAGTAGTTGTGTCTGCTTCTCCTTCTGTTAATAATTATATTAAAGTTTCGCCTAATGATAGACATCTTATTTCTTTTGGTTGCAATGAATTTGGAACTGGTGAATACAATCCTATGCTTGTTCGTTGGTCAGACCAAGAAAATTATAATAACTGGACACCTTCTATTTCTAGCACATCAGGTGAAGTTGTACTTACTGGTGGTACTAAAATTATGGGAGCAGTTCGTTCTCGTAATGGTATTCATATTTGGACAGACAATGCAATGTTTGTTCAGTCTTTTTCAGGTCCACCTTTTATCTTTAATTTTCAAAATGTAGGTACTAACTGTGGTTTAATTGGCCCTCATGCAGCTATAGATGTAGATGGTGTGTCTTTCTGGATGGGTGATAATAACTTCTATGCTTTTGATGGTAGAGTAAGAGAACTAGATTGTACTGTACGTAGGTATCTTTTTGATAGTTTTAATATGGTAAATAAAGATAAAGTATTTGCAGGAGTGAACTCTGAGTTTAGAGAAATTATTTGGTTATATCCTTCTGCAACTTCTCAAGAACCAGATTCATATGTAATATATAATGTTGCAGAAAATACATGGGTGTTTGGTACATCTTTCTATAGTACATTTGCTGACCGTAGTATTTTTGATAATACCATAGCAACTGGTAAAGTTTCTGCTACAGCAGATAATTATGTTTGGAACAATGAACCTGATAATGTATATACAGGTGACGGTAAAATACTTTCTTCTTTTATTGAATCTGCATCTTTTGATATTGAAGATGGAGATAAAATATTATTTGTAGACCGAATTATACCTGATTATAAATTTACTAATAATGGTAATATTCAATTTTCTATTAACTTCCAAGAATATCCTAATGGAACAGTAACTACAAAAGGTCCTTTTACGATTAATAGTTCTACAAAGAAAATTGATTTAAGGGGTAGAGGAAGACAAGCAGAGATTATTGTGTCTGCCAGTTCAGATAGTTCGTGGCGTTGGGGTAAGGTAAGAGCTAATGTACAACCAGATGGTGAACGGTAATGCCTAATTATCCTAAACTTCCTAATTATTCTACGGCAAAAACTATGGATGCTGTGCAAATTTATACTGAGTTACAACAATACACAGATACATTAACTTTTGAACTTGATGTTAGAGATGAAGAAATAAATAGTAGACCTACAAATAAAATATACAGTGTAGTTACTGTTACTGAAATAGGTAGACCTTCTCCGGGAGATATTGCTTTTTCTTTAGGTGAAGAAAAATTTAAAGGATATGTAAGTAGCACAGGGTGGGTAAATTTAAACTGATGAATAAACAAGAATATTTTAATTTAATTAATAATAGTACATATATTAGTAATGTTAATAGTGGAACTACTATAACAACTGACTATTTTGGTACAAAAACTGTACAAGGTATGGCATATAACCTTGGTTCGTTGTATAATAAAAGCAGTAACTTCCAAGCAGATATGACAAAAGCACAATCAAACTATATGACACCAAATAAGGTAAACACATAATGGCATATTTTACAAATAGACAAGCACCTCAAAGTGGCATAGCAAACTTACTTGCCATGAAAGGACGTATGGGTGATACAGAACTAATACATATGTCTAAGCCAGAAATAAATATGTTGCGGTCAATGGGTAAACTTACATCTAACCCTATGACAGGATTGCCTGAAGCTTTTAATTTAGAAGAAGCAATGAGTGGTTTAGCAGGACTTATTAATCAAGATATATCTGGTAAAGAGGCAATGCAGGAATTAATAAACTTTGGACGTAATAAAATATCCGAATATAACGAACCACCTATTCCTGAGCCTACAATGCCCGTACAGCCACAAGTGCCTATGCCGGGTATGATTCCTAATGAGCCTATGCAGATGCCTACTCAGCAACCTTTAAACGAAGGAAATTTTCAACAACCTAGTGGAATTGCAGCACTTGCAGGGGGTAAACGTCCATTTGAAGGAATGTTAGACGTAAAACGTGGTGGTGGTTCTATGGACGGCATGTCTGATGATATTTTATTTAAAGTTAAGGGTGACCCAGTTATTGATAAAGCACTTCTTAGCAGAGATGAATATGTAATACCTGCTGATGTAGTATCTAATCTTGGTAATGGTTCATCTGATTCAGGTGCAGAAAAGTTAGATAAGTTTTTAGGTGATGTTCGTGAAGAGTCAACAGGAACACGCAAACAAATTAAAGAAATTGACGGAGACAAAATGTTAAGGGAGTTAGCCTAATGGTTGCACAATACACACCACCAGAGGATTATAAATCTGGCCTAAAAGAAATTCTAGGAGAAGCAGGTAAAATATACCAGCAGCAGAAAGCTGCAGGGTATCAGACTTATCAAGGTCCTCAGATTGCAGGGTTTGCTCCCGAAGAACAAGCAGCCATGCGTGGCATTGCAGGACTTGTAGGTACAGGTCAGCAATACTTTAATCCTGCTACTGCTTTAACAATGGGTGCAGCACGACAATTTACTCCTACTGAAGCTGCTACTTATATGTCTCCTTATCAGCAAGCAGTAGTAGACGTTGAAAAACGTGAAGCTTCTCGTTACTTCCCACAACAAATGCAACAAATTGGTGCTCAAGCTGCAGGTGCAGGTGGTTATGGTGGTTCACGCCAAGCAATCCTTGAAGCTGAAACATTACGTAATCAATCACAACAGTTAGGTGATATTCAAACTCGTGGTTCACAACGTGCATTTGAACAAGCTCAAAAAGCTTTTGGTGAACAGATAGGTAGAGAAAGAGGGGCAGCAAGCGGATTAATGCAATTAGGTCAGGCAGTACCGCAACAAGCTATGACTGAACTATCTGCTCTTGCAGGTGTAGGTGAAGCACAGCGTGGTATGTCACAAGCAGGACTTGATATTGCAAGACAAGAATATGAAAGACAGTTAAACTTCCCATATGAAGCTCTTGGTCAATATCAATCTACTGTATATCAAATGCCTCTACAAGGCTTTTCAAGATATCAACCTGTAGCTAAACCTTCTTCTGCACAAAACCTTGCAGGTGTTTTGGGTGCAGCAGGTAGCATTTTAGGTCCAAGTGGCTTTGGTGTATTTAAAGAAGGTGGTCATGTGGCTTTCCGTTCACAAGGCGGTTTATCAGGAATGGTAAATAGACTATCTGAAGGTGCAACTGTAGGTTCTGAAGAAGATACAACTCAACAGGTAGCAAGTCCTAAAGCTGCTTTATTAGAATCTTTATTAAAAATGCAAACAGGTTTGTCTGATTATCAAAAACAATTAGAAGAAACTTCACAAGAACAGCAGCGTTTAGCAGAAGAAAAAAAAGCTAGGTTAGAAAAACAAGCAGGACCTGCTAAATATATATCTGATTTACTATTGGGGTATGCTTCAGCAGACCCTGAAAAAGGAATGGCTGGTCAGATTGCTGAAGCTGCAATGTATGCAGGTGAGCAAAAGCAAGCAGTACAAGGTGCATTAGATCAGATTGAAGCAGATTTAGCTTCTGGAAAACTAACTCAAGCAGAAGCAGCTATTAAGTTACAACAACTTCAAGCATCTTCTCTTGGAGATATTATTGAAGCTACGGGTGCAAACACGATAGATGCTACAACATATAATGCTTTAGCACGTCAGTCTGCTGCAAGAGCAGGTGTAACATGGAATGAACAAACACAATCTTATGAAGGTAGTGCTGCTCAAGCACAAGAAGCTGCACAACTTTTAGAAGATGCTTTGTCTGCATTTGAAACAGGCGGCTTTAAAGGTGCTCAAAGAACAATTACAATTGGACCTAAAGTTTCTGATATAGGTGGTGGTGCTGGTGCATCTGAAAGCAATGATGTAACAGAAACTGAAACAGGTAAAAAAGCTGACGAGTTAATTCAAGGATTAGAATAATAAATGGCTATTGCTCCTAATACACAAGAGTTTTATAACTTAAAACAAAGTGTAGAATCAGAAATAACTGCTGGTAATATTAAAACCAAAGCTCAATTGAAAGAGCTTTTGGAAGCACAGGGTATTAACTTTAATCAGTTTATGTCTGTAGACAAAGAGTATGAACGTAGAAAGAAAGAAGGTACTCTTACAGAAGATACCACATTTGACCTTGGTAAAATTGTAGGCTCTGCGGTTGGTAAAGCAGCAGAAGATGTAGGTCAAGTAGGTGGTGATGTAATAGAATTTATTGGTGGTAAGGAAACAAGAAAAACTGTAGAAGGAGCTTTCCAAGATGCAGCAAACTTTCTTGACGAAACACTACCTACAGAAATAACTTATGCAGCTAAAGAAACATTTGACCCTCGTGTAAATTTAGGTGAAGATGTAGCTGCTGAGATAGGTTCTTATGCTGTTCCTGCTGCTGGTCTAACAAAGGCTACAAAGTTTATTAAACCTAAAACAAGAGCAGGTAGGTTAGCAAAAGGTACAGGTATTGGTATAGGTGCAGATGTATTGTCTCGTGGAGAAGACGAAACATTTGTAACAGAGTTTGCTGCACTTGTTCCAGAAAGCGAAGAAGTTTTACAGCAATTAGCTATTGACCCTGATGACGGTGTAGCAGAACGTAGACTAAAACAAATAGTAGACTCTGCAATTGCTGGTGGTATTATTGCTATACCTGCTGCAATTGCTTTTAAGTTATTAAAAGGTGGAAGTAGAAGATTATTAGGTAAGTTTAATGCTGTACGTAATGAAGGCATTACTACTCCTATTACACGTACACCTACAGCTACTGCCACAAGAGCAACTGTAGAAGAGACATCTCCCGGTATATTTAATCAACGTGGTCAAATTAGTCAAGCAGTAGCTAAGATTAATACTAAGTTAGGTAGAGCCTTAACTTCTACTGCAGGTTTGCCTAAACCTATATTTGATTCTGTAATAAGAAAAAATCAGTTTGTTCAAGCTTCTTCTGCTCTTATACAAAAAGAAGCTAGAGCTTTAGAAAAAGCATTAAAAAATTCTGATGTAGATAAGCAGCTTGTTAATCGTCTTCTTACAGGAGAAACATTATCTGCACAGGAAATGGCACAGATACCTGAAAATATAATAAAGCAAGTAATGCGTATGCGTACTAAGATTGATAATAATTCAAGAAGAATTTTAGATGCATTAAATTTACCAGATGATAATAAACTTCGTGCAGTAATAGACCCTGACACAGGTGGTGCATATCTTACCAGAACATTTGAATTTTCTACAAATCCTAAATGGTCTAAAAATATAGCTAAAGCAATTAAAAATGAACTATCAGATACACCGCACAATGCTGATGTGTTGTCTGCTGTTCGTAATGCACAAATACATTTAGCAAAAAACAATCCTAGTTTGTCTTCTGAACAAATTAATGGATTAATTATGAACTTGGTAGACCGAGGTAAAAAGGACACGTCTTTTAATGTATTGTCTGAGTTAATTTCTAATGGTACTGGCGGTCCTGCAGCTAAAATTCTTCGTGGTAGAAAAGACCTTGATAGACCTATACTAGAATTACTTGGTGAGGTTAAAGACCCTGTAAGAAACTTTACAGAAACCATGACTAACCAAAACAAACTAATTGCTAAAGCAAATTATATTAAAGATATTAAAAACTTTGCTGAACAGAATGTAGGCAAAGATGTTAAAATAAAAGGTCTATTACCTTTTTTACCTGAAGAAACTGCAACATTTTTACGTAAAGCAGAAATAACTCCTTCTGGTTTAGATGTAAGAGAGTCTTTAGAATCTCTTGCTCAAAAAGAATTGGGTGCTTTTGGTGCAGGTGGAGAAGCCGTAGGGCTAAACAAGTTTGTCACAACAAAACAATTTAGTGATATGCTTGAAAAAGGTATTGATACTTTTGGTGTAGACAACCCAGTAGGTAAGGGATGGTTAAATATCTTTGCTAAACCTGCTGCTGTTGGTCAGGCTATGGAAACAGTGTTTGACCATACTGCTCACTTAGTTAATACATATGGTATGGTACAACAGTTAGCTATGAATGGTGTATTATATCGCCCAAGAGTTGTTAAAGAAGCTATTAATTCTGCTAAAGCTATGTATGAAAAAGCTGCAAAAGGAGATGAAGAAACTCTTAAATTTTTACAAGCATTAAAAAATAGAGGTATTATTGATTCTAGTGTTGTTGCAGAAAATATTAAAAAGAATATTGATAGATTTGGTGATGGTGCAGAAGGTGTAGAAGGTGCTATTACTAAAGCAATTAAAGCTCCCTTCAGAGGAATGTCTGCAGTGTATGGCGGAGTAGATGACTACGGAAAGATTGTTGCTTTTCAAGCAGAATATAATGCATATAAAAAAGCATTTCCAAATTTAGCAGACGAAGAGATATTTAATAAAGCAACTGAAACAGTTCGTAATACTATGCCTTCTTATACTACTGCTGCTCCTGTAGTACGTGCATTAGCTCGTTTACCCTTTGGTACATATGCAACATTTCCTGCAGAAATGGTACGAACAACTAAGAATATTCTTATGCAGGGAGCAAGAGATATTGCAGAAGGTAAACGAACAAATAATCCTGAGTTAATAAAAATTGGTATGCGTAGGCTTGCAGGTTTAGGAGCAACAACTGCAGGTATTGAGTATGCAATTAGAAACAACAACAGTCAAAATGGCATATCTGAAAATGAAATCCGTGCCGTTAATTTAACTGTGCCTGACTATCAAAAAAATACAGAAAAAGTATTTACTCAACCTTTTTACAAAGACCCTGTTACAGGTGAAATTATGACAAGGTTTATTGATTCTGGTACATTAGATTCTATGCAATATATTAAAGGACCTACTCGTGCAATTATTGCTCGTATACTTGCAGGAGAAGACATTACACAAAGAGAATTAGATGATGCTTTGCCTGATGCAATAGCTGAATTGTACTCACCTTTTGTATCAGAAAAGTTTTTAACTGAAGCAGTTATTAATGCTTATCGTGGTGTAGATGCAGAAGGTAATGAGCTTAGTACTGAAGAAAGAGTAAAGGGTCTTTTGTCTGTAGGTATTCCGGGAAGTATTAAAGCAGGTCAAAAATATCTTAATGCTAAACAGTCTGAAATGTTACGTGGAGAAGGTCGTGGTCAAACTGCTGCAGGGTTTCCTATGCGTAAAGAAGATGCAGCAACTTTCTTTTCAACAGGTATAAGAAATAATACTATGAACTTAGATAAGTCTGTTAGCTATAGTCTTTATCAAGACTCTCAAGAAATAAATAATGCCTCAAAAGAATTTTCTGCTTATTTAAAAACTGTTGCTGATAAACAACTTACACAACAAGATGTTGATGATATACTTGAAAAATATGTAGAAACACAAATGGCTAAAAAAGAAGCTATGGCTCGTATGTCAGATAAAGTTAATGTTTTTAGAAATGTAGAGTTTTATGAAAAGGGAAAAGATGGTAAAATATATAAAACAAAGTATGGTATTGATGGTATAGTTAAAGCTTCTACAGGTAAAGGTAAATATAAAATTAACCCTAACTTAATATATGGACTAGCTCAAGGTGATAAAGGTCAAGGAGTATTTATACCTGATAGTATAAACTCAGGCCAAATTAAAAATATGTTGGTAGAAAGAAAGTTTCCACCAGAGTTAATTCAAGGACTTAAAAGATTAGAGGGTGCTCTAACAGGACAGCCACTAAGAAAGGTAGCAGAATAATGGCAAACAAGAAAAAGAAAAAGACAAGCACAAAAGGTTTAGCAGGTATTCCTGTTTATGGTTCTAACTCTAATTCAGGTGAAGATATTCGTCTTAATAAAAAGGTTAAACCTAAAAAAGTAAGTGGTATTGTTAACTATTTAGGTGATACAGAAACAGTTACTGTGCCTAAACAGTGGTTGTCTTCTCCTGACCATGTAGTTGCAGAGCTTGCTTATATTACACCTGCTGAACAAAAGATACTTCTTGAAGCTAACTTGTATGGTTCTCTTAAAGGTAAACCTAATAGTGGTCCGGGTGGTTTGATGTCATTACAAGGTGGTGGTGAACAAGAAGCTAAAGACGCAGGTGCTAGTAATACTAGTCAAGCTTCTTCATCTGGTAGTTCAGGTGGTGGTGGAGGAAGCAGCAGTAGTTCTTCTTCTAGTTCTAGCTCAGATGATGGTGGGGCATATGACGATGATGATGCAGATGCAGAACTTGCAGAAATGTTTAATCAAGATGTTGCTACTAGAGGTAGAAGTGTAGATACAGGTAGACCTTCTCGTGCAAAGTTTGGTGGATATGACCCAAGTAGAGATGATGAAGAGCAAACTTCTGCTATAACTATTCGTAGCTATGACCCAAATACAGGTAAGGGTGGTGATTTTTTAAGTGAACAAGGAAGACAAGATTTAAATGTTCTTGGTGAAAAAGCTGCTGAATACTTTCAAGGTCCTGTTACAAAAGCAATTCAAAAAGCAGAAAAGTTTTCTCCTTTAGCTATGTTAGCTAGAACTATTGGAGATGTTCCTAGTATTACAAGAACTAAATCAGGGCTTGCTGCAGGTAGAATTGGTCAAATGCAAACAGGTGTACAAGCTGGGGGTATTGTTAAATATGATAGTGCAGGTAATATTTCTCATGTGGAAATGCCTGATGGTAGTAAGGTAGGTGAAAAACCAACTTTTGATACTTCTGATAGTAAAGATAATAGTAGTCCAAAACCTAGCACATCTGGTGCGCCAATACCCAAAGCTCCCCCTGCGGTTACACCCAATGCTTATTATCAGAAAGGTGTAGGTACACAGACCATTGACTTGTCTGACCCTGTACAACGTAGATTATATTTACAAAATCTTATTGGTGGTACGTCTAGTCCAATAGGTGGTTCATTTAATCCTTTAACAGCTACATATTCTATGCCAGATGGTGGTCAAAGAAAAGTATCAGGATTAGATATATTCAAGAGAAAATAATGGAGAGTCAGTCATTAATAACAGACAAGAAAACTTATCAAAAAAACAGACGGTACATGGCTTGGTCTGCTCTTGCAATGATGCTTGTAGCAACGATAGCTGTACTTGTAAGCCCGGAAAGGTTTGCAAGTGCCGAAGCAATACTGATGATGATGTATGGAAGCCTATCGGCACTAGTCGCATCTTATTTTGGGTTTAGTAAAAAATGAAGTATAGTGAATCACATTTTTTAGATAAGCTTATTGAACATGAGGGAATGGTTCTTACTGTCTACAAGGATACCCTTGGCATAGACACAGTAGGAATAGGAAGAAATTTAAAAGACCGTGGAATAAGTAAAGAAGAGCTTGACTACATGGACTATCCTAGTATAGATGCTGTTTATGAACATGGTATTACAGAAGCAGATGCACGTTACCTAGCAATGAATGATATTAAAATTGTAGAACGTGAACTATGTGCAGTACATAAATGTGTAGAAGACCTAGATGGTGTAAGACAATTAATACTAATGGACATGGCTTTTAATATGGGTGTTCCAAGGTTATGTAAATTTAAAAAAATGTGGAATGCTATACATGAAAAAAACTGGGAAGCCTCATCAAGGGAAATGTTAGATTCCAGATGGGCGAGACAGGTAGGACAACGTGCTAAAAAACTAAGCGAAGCTATGAAAGCAGGAGAATTTTAATGACTAAGCCTTTAGTACAAAGAGAAAGTAATTTAACACAACTTAATAGAATACTAAAGCCTTTAGGTATGGAAATAAAACCTAAAGTAAAAAAAGATTCTAAAGGAAGGGTAATTGTTGACCCTAGCCCAAAGCCTAAAAAAGTTCTTAAAAGACCTTTGAAGGTGTATAAAAAAGTATCAAAACCTTTTGTAAAACCTAAAAGACAGTATGTTACTAAAAAACCTAAGTCTACTTTGTTTGGTTTTAGTTTTAAATCTGGTGGTAGCATAGGTAGTAAAAAAGGTAAGAAACAATCAGGACATAATAGATTATACTAATGGGTACTCCAAGCTCAATATCAAGAACAGGTAAACATGAGCCTTTTAAACTTCAGGTTGCAAGAGGTCAAATTGCTTTTCATAAAAATATTTTTAAATTTGGATTTAATCCTGATATAGATGACAGTCTTGAAACTGTATGGGCAGAAGGTGGACTATACTCTTACTTGTCTGCTGCTTCAATACTAAAAGTTTCTAGCTCTAGTGCTGCTGATGACGAAGGAAGTACTGGTGCAGAGACGGTACAGATTTACGGTTTAGATGCTGATTATAATCAGATTAATGAAGTAATAATTCTTGATGGACAAACTGCTGTTGATACAACAAAAGAATACTTACGTATTAATCGTATGGTTGTACGTAGTGCAGGAAGTGGCGGTACTAATGCAGGTGTTATTTATGCAGGTACAGGAGCAGTAACTGCTGGTGTTCCGGTAAATAAATATGCAACTGTCGGAGCAGGAGATGGTCAAACACTAATGGCTTTATGGACTGTACCTGCAGGATATACTGCATATGTATACCAAACAGATATAACTGTAGCTACCACACAAAATAATAAGTATGCAGAAATTCATTTTGTGGCACGTCCCTTTGAAGAGGTTTTTCAAGTAAAGGATAAATTTGTAAAGTCGGAAGGTGGGCATACTCAAGTGTATGCTTTTCCTTTAAAGTTTGAAGAAAAAACAGATTTAGAATTTAGAGCAATAGGTGATAGTGCAGGTGCAAATATTGCTATTAGTGCAGGTTTGGACATACTTTATATTAAGAATATAATACCACCTCAGTAATGTTAGGTAAAGTTTTAGAAATATCAGGAGACTATTATGTTAAACCTTCTCGTAGGACCAATTGCAGAATTAGCAGGTACTTGGCTGCAAGGTTCGGTAGAAAAGACAAAAGCAAATGCAGAAGCAAAGGTAGCCAAAGCAAAAGCTGAAGCTACCATCATGGAAAAAAAAGCCACTGGAGAAATCGACTGGGATTTGGAAATGGCAAAGGGAAGCCACACGTCATGGAAAGACGAATGGCTTACTATTCTGTTTTCAATCCCATTGATTCTTGCTTTCATTCCGGGTATGGAAGACTTAGTAGCTAATGGATTTGCTCAACTAGAAGCAATGCCTGAGTGGTATCAATACTCACTCGGCATCATTGTCGCTGCCAGCTTCGGTGTCCGTAGTGCTACTAAGTTCTTCGGTAAGAAGTAACTCTTCTTCTTGTTCTTCTTCTCCATCATTAAACTCATCTGGAAAAGCCTCTGCAAAAAGAAGAAAGCATTGGTCAAAGCCTAGTGCTTGCATAATACCTTTGATGTCTTCTTCCAAACTTTCTGTTGTCTGATCATCTACATCTGTATTATTACCACGAACACGAGACAATAGTTCTAAGGCTTTTAAAGCTGTTGTTCCATGCCCACCATTACGAGCTACTTCATATTGCTTCTCAATCTCACTGACCACATCTACATTGGTCACCATTTCATTTGTAAGTTCTTTTAATCTTTCTTGGATACGTTCTTCTTGTAAAAGTCTATGCCCTTGATTATAAGCAGATGATTCACTATATCCTGCAGCCTTTGCCGCCTTTGTAGCATTTCGACTGAGGACATAGTTCTGGCAAAACTGCTCTTGTTTATCATTAAGCTGCGACATTTAGTAACTCAGAGTAATGTTTTTCTTGACCCCTCTTAGAAGATTTCCAAACTTCTGAGCACAATGTTCCTTCACCATGAAAGACTACACCCATGTCAATTTCCATTTGGTCAAAAAGTTTTTCACAGTCTTGTGCCATAGCAAGTAGCTCACCAGTAGTCCAGAAGTGATTGTTGTTTAGTTCTACCTTCATGTATTTAGGTTTACTCTGTTCTGTATCTGTAGTTTCTTTTTTCATTTCTTCTGTTACTTCATCTATAGAACAATCAAAACCAAACAGTTCAAAGTTACGGAAGCCAAGAGTATGTCCAATGGCAAGTGTTCTCATGGCTGCACAAGTCCCACCTGTAATGAGAGTAGAACCCTCGTCAATACCTGTAGCCTTGTCTACTACAATCTTATCTTTTACTTCCATATCACGTAAAGCATCTGAGTATGCTTGCCATCCTTTTACATTAGCTTTCTTTTTTATAAGATGCTTAGTAACAGAAGGGTCAGTCATAGAAGCAACAAGGAAAATAGTTTCTTGGTCTACCTTCTTAAATAAATCTTTACGTTTTACACCATGTGTACTAACACCATCAATAGGTCTAGGGTCAAGTATCACACAAGCAAATGGTTGAATACCATTCTCAATCAAACGTGGATAGCTATGCTTGACACAGAATACCTTATTGTTTGTTGTAGCAATACGTTCTTTTAGTTTATCAAAATTAATGTTACCACCAGATACAATAATTGCTGTTTCATTATTTACTTTACTTGTTTTAATCCAATCAAAATCTTTTATTAACTTTCTATTTTCTTTTACATTATTAATAATTTCTTCTTTAGGTCTTGAATCTTTAGGTGTAACCAAAATAGGTACACGAGTTAGTTCGTCTGGTAGTTTAGGAAGTCCCTTCTTGTTAGCTACAAAACAAAGATGTGTAATGCCACCACCAAGAACCCCGTCAGAACTAGGCAATACCACTTTTCCATAAGCTTCTACCTCTTTCATTAACTTGTTAACACCTAGATGTTCCTCTTTAGGAAGGTTACCATTCTTATCTTCTGAAAAGTAATCATCAAAGACAACAACAGGAACGTGTTCCTTTATGTTTTCCCAATCTGCTTTTACCGTTTCATAAGAATGTCCACCATCTATGTAAGCAAAGTCTGCTTCTTTAAGTTTGGCACAAGCAGGAACAGTTTTCTTACTATCTCCTTTGTGTAACTCATAGGTAAACTTTTTTTCTGTGCGTGACATTCTATAAGAGAAATCATCCAACCGTCTTTCAACAGCTTCTACCATGTTGTGCGCCTTGCTGTTCATTTCATATTCATCTGACTGTTCTGTCGCATCCTGAAACAAATCAAAACCAATATAATGCACTTTGTCTGTGTTTTCAAAAGCAGCCAGAGCCATTTCAATAGCACGTCCACCATTCCATGTACCTGTTTCTACAATAGTACTAGGTTTATAAAAGCGTACTATATCTGCAAGTTGCTTGTATCTTTTAGGACCAGTAACATCTGGTGCAACTTCTGTACTACTAAGTTTCTTTTTTAGATTACCTTTATAGTGGTCAAAGTATTCAGACAAAGGTGACTGAGCAAAGGCTGCTAGTCCTTTGGCGTGTTCAGATAAATTTCTTGTGACCATTCCGTGGGCTTTGTAGATGTTGAGGAGTCGTTCAAAAATGAATCCATCATGCCACTCTCTATATGCAATGGTTTCTCCAATAGTGTAAGCACCTCTAAAATCAGCAATGATGCTGCAAGTATTGTGAGAAGATAGGTTAAACCCAAGAAAACTTGTTTCACTATAGTCTGCATCCTTTCTTCCAAGATGTACTAAGTCTGCTTTATCTGGAAGCCACTTAGGAAATTGTTTTACATCTAACCTTTTAGTTGTTACTGTATCTGCATCTAACCAAATCATCCAGTTACTTTCGTCATGTACTTCTTCTTCCATCATTTCAAATGCAAGGTCTGATAGAGCATAAACTTTGTGACACCACTTAATTGCATCTAGCCTCCAATTATATGGCTGTGTTCCACCATGCGTACCGTCATATGTCTTCATACGTTCACGATACTGAACCATTTCTGTTATGTCGTTAAGATTGCGATAATGAATATTATCAGCCACAGGAGCATCGACATCTTTAATGTCAAAGTCATGGTAATAGGCATATAATTGAAAGTGTTTTGGATTCCATTTTTCTGTAACACTTTCCAACATTTTCTTAGCATATTCATGGTATCCGCTTTCACTAAATGAGGTTACAAATATATACATTAGATTACTTCTCCTACTAGTTTATCCATAAACACTTTGCTTTTAAATGCTTGCCATTCACCAGCATATTCAGTGTCTGATTTGCGTTTACCTTTCCAATCATCAAACCAAGGACCACCTGTAGTAAAGTGTACGTTCTTAGGTAAGATATTTTCTGGTGACCATCCGTCCAACCAATTCCACTCTGGTTCAATAGAACCTATTTCATTGTCAGACAACCAAGAGAAGCCATGCAACCAGCTACCTGTCTTTGTGTTTACGTCATCTACAGTTAGGTTAAGATTAGATGGGTGAGAACAATTCCAAAGAACAAAGCTAGACCAGTTCTTACGATTATAATTCTGTTGTACTTGTCCATCCATCTTTAGACCTTCGTTAGGTCTGTAGTTATGTTTGACTACTTGAACAGCAAACTCTTCACGTTTACCATAGGTATTAAATAGTTCTTCAATATCCCAACGTACAAACATATCTGCATCCATAAACAATGCAAGACCGTCATACTGATTAAGGGCAGGAACTAAGAAACGTGTAAAGGTAAAGTCAGAACTGAAAGGTCTGCCATCACATTCATCTATACGAACAGGTGATTCAGCATTACTATCGAAACGAATAGTACGCCTATACAGACCTGCTCTACGTAATGCAGGTTGTACGAGAGGGATAATGTCAAACTTTTCATTGTACTGAAGAATTGATTTACGTAGTACTTCATAAGCCTCATGCTCCCTTGCATCATATCCAATATAAATTACTGGTCTTTTCTCTGTAAACATAATAATACACACCTTTCAATTATAACTACTATAATTATACTTAAACAATTTATAGTTGTCAATCTTTTTTTCTAAACCTATGTCTAAAAAATACAACAGTATTTAAAACAGTGTTAATTGTAACCATTGCAAGCAGCCACCATTGCCACCACAGTAATGCAAACTGTCCTGTGTCATCAATCATTTATTATTTCTCACTCTCAGTTTTCCAAAAGTAATCTTCACTGTCTCCCAATGTTCCCCAATCTGAGAAAGGATTTTCTACTTCATAATATTCTGTAGATACTTTGAAGTCAGGTGTCTTCACTTCTTTAGGTGATAAGGACACATCATATATTCTCATTCTATTGTTAGGATATAAACAGTACTGTCCATTCTCAAGCTCAAGACAATTAAATGACTTATGCTCTTGAGGTACTTCACTAACATTACAATCTACTTGCTGAATGTTCTCATGCAGATTGTCTAATGTGAAAAGATACTTACCACCTATCATTCCATGCCTCTTTGTTCGAGCTTGAAAGCCCATAGAGCCTATGAACTGTTTCTCAATGGCGGTTACACCATAGTCCATGCAGTTCCAGAACTGTAGCTCGTCCAGAGGAAGGTCAGGGTCTGGTAACTTAGGCTCTGAAACAAAGGCAGAGATAGGAAGTTTATCATACATAGCTGCATAGCTAGGAAGATATGTTTCAAAGTAAAAGGTTCTACCGGGCAACGACTTTGCCGTTACCCAGTATCCCTCTACAAATTCACCATGTCCAGACTGATGGTCTGTTAGATATTCTTTTCTTACCCATACTTTAGTAGGGGGTATGTTTACTATGTTACTCATTACCACCATCCCATCTTTTGTGTGTTATGAAATATAATTGCTAGACAGGCAAGGACATGAAGAACAACCCAAGCAGTTCTAAGTATTGCTACTTTGTTTGCTTTGGCATTATCGTCATATGCCTTGCTGCCCATTGCTTTACACCAGTATTCCCACATCATGCTGCAGTCAAATCCACTACTTCACATACACCTGCTGTACAAGCTAACTCACGCCCACCTGATGTTGTGTCTTCTTTCTCAAACTCTGAGAGTAAAGACCAATCAATCTTAGCTGGCATATTTTCCATTGCCTTATCATATTCTTCGCTAGTAATATCCTGATAAGGTGCTTGTTGATAAGTATGCTCACTGAAAGGAAGGAAACTAATACCAGAGACTTCGTCAAAGTTTTTGTATACCCACTGACCAACCTCAAGCCATTCATGTTCTTTGACTGAGATAGTAACAGAAGGTTTATGTTCACACCAATGCCTTTGATATAATAACCACAACTCAAGCTGTTCAATGGCTGTCATTTCTGTGCGACATACTGCCCCTAATGGTGAAGACATGGGAAAGCTGAAGACTGTAGTGCTATCAGGCTTACCAATATCAGGCTCACTAGGAACACCCTGTGCAATCATAAACTGTGTTATAGGGTCTTTGTTATCACCACGTACAGTACGAATGTAGTAAGGATTGTGACGTGAATGGATACCTGATGCACTATCTACCAACTGAGATACTGTACCAGAAGGTTTAACACAAGTAATAGCTGCAGCCTGTGGAATACCCAAACTTTTTGAAAGGTGTTCGTTTGTTTCAACTGCTTGGTCTTTTAACTCAGTAAGAATAGTTTTAATATTCATACCATGCATAGGTCCTCTACCTGACATCAACTGGTTATCCATAATCCCTGTAAGAGATACGCCAAGTAACCTTTCCTCTTCTGTGTTGTCCTTCCAGACTTTACGAATGTATTTAAAGTCTGTCAGTGTGGCTTGGAATGTACCAAGAATGGTAGCCAAACGCACCTTTTCTTTTAGTGTTTCTACATTATCTGAAGCACGTACAACCACCTCTGATAAATTACAGAACTGATAAGGACGTAGAATAATTTCTGAGCATGGATTACAACCAAAGTTATGGTCAGGGTCACGTCTGCCATTACTTGCTGCTTGTTTCTTTGCAGATTCACGATTGAAGATACCACGTTCTCCTGAATGTGATTCGTACAGAGACAACCACTCACGCATGAATGTACCCATCTGAGGCTTCTCTTTGTAGGCTACAGAGTTATTGGCTAGAGCACGTTGTCCTTCACGCTTAATGTTCTTGTCTGGCTCATCCCACCATTCACCTGTCTTTGCATGACGCATCTGGTCATCATTAAGATTGGACAAGCTGATAAGGGCTGAACGTCTTACACCGCCTACCACTACTACTTCACCAATCTTACACATTAGGTCATGGCACTCAATAGGATAGAGCCTACGCCCTGCTGCACCTTTGAACTTATCAATACAGAAGTTGAAAAGGTCAATGAGAGGAGCAGGTCCTGATGCACGTCCACCAAATGTCTTTAGCCTTGCACCTGCAGGACGTACCTCTGATACATCCCACTTAGGAATCTGTCCAGCATATAGCATGGCAATTAGTTCACGTAGAGACTTAGCCCAACCGGGGCGGCTGTCACCTACCTTGATAACTGTATCTGTTTCATGGAATGTTTCATTTACAATTGGAAGTTTGTCAATATTATTACGTTCCACTGAGAAGCCTACACCTGTACCACACATAAGAATATACATACACTCGTCAAAAGAACGAGGACTGTCTACTGGAATGTAGGAACAGTTATATCCACCTACATGACATCTATCCAAGGCAGGACCCGATGTCATAAGTGCTCTCATTGATGGCATAATTTGTTGTGTAAGTACTGCTTCTTCTAACTGTTTGCGTAAACCATCCTTTAGATTATAACTATGGTTCTTACTAAGATGGTCTGACATATAATCAAAGTATCTGCTAACTGTTTCAGGCCATGTCTCACGTCTTTGCTCATCGTCTTTCCAACGTGCATAACGTGACAAGGCAATAAAATTTTGATAGTCTGTTGGTAAAAAATTGTTCATTGATATCCCTTTCCTGAACTGGGTTGGAACTTAAAATTGTATCACAACTAGGTTAAAAGTACAATACTATTCATGTCCCAAAACAGCATTAATTCTTTTTCTAACATACTCAACTTCACCTGATTTGAGTACCTTGAAAGCAAACTCTCTCATGTATACAGGATTAACTCCTGCATAGTCACAGACAGAATGAAAGTCTTCAGCAGTTACCCCGACTGATGCAAAGAACCATGCTATTGCTCTTTCTCTTTCGATAATAGAGTTAGTAGGCTCACCATCATATCGGGGCTTGGTTGCGTCAAGAAGAGCTTGTAGGATTACAGTAAGAAACAAAGTCTTTTCTGATGTCCTAAGTTCTACTTGTTCATCCTCTGCTAGTATTATGTCTTTTATTTGCATCTGTTCTTAACCATGCTTTTGGTATCCCTTCTCCACCTTTGCAGTAAAGAAAGCCATGCTTGTCACACCAATCACCATAGGTCATCTTACCACCCTTGTATAGCTTCCTATTAAAGTTATCAAAGACAAATCTAATATCATATTCAGGATGCTGGTCACGAATAAACAAGTGCTTCTTTCTGTCTTCTAACATAAACCTTCCTTTGACTTCTAATATGATGCCGTTAGGAAGAATAAAATCAGGTATGTATTTTTTATCTTCTTGCCATAAATAGGGTATGTTAAATGTTTCATATTCAAACTCAACCTTATTCTTATTCAAGAAACAAGCACAATTAAATTCTGAATTAGAACGGTAATTGTGCTCGTTCTTATCTCTTGTTTTTTTCTTAGCCATTAGTTACCTCTTGTACATCAGGTACTTTTCCTACCTGAGTAAGATATCTAATACCATTAGAGTATTTAAATTTACGTAGCCCTTGACCACCATTGGCATCTTTCCAACAATCATCTTTGTAAGGACAATATACACAACCAATGGCAAGCTTACGATTACCAGACTTACCATCCTCTTCATCTGGATAACATCTATCAGGCGGTAAGTCAGAAGACAAGAATGTTTTAACCTTCCCAATTCTTTGCTTTGCATTTATCATATGGATAGGTTCTATCTTCATTAGAGCCATTTCACTGGATGATTTATCAATAGCAAAGAAGGCTGCTTCTTGGTCATTACCTGCCTCTGCATAGCCAGACAATTGAGCAATGTAACCAAAGGGGTCATCACTATGTAGTGTACCTTCTTTGAACTTCTTAAAGGCATAAGAAGAAGCAGTCTTAATATCTACAAGAGTACCATCAATGCGACAGTCCTTGTGTCCCTTAACACCTTCTACTTCTACTTCCTTCTGCTGCTCTGTCACCTCGTGTCCAGATACTTCTGTAAGCAGTATCAACACAGCCTCTAGGATGTCTCCCATAATAAACTTCATTTTAGTTTGACCGTTAATCGGTTCTGGCTCTGCTGTACTTTTTAAGTCATACCAAAGCTGTCTGTCTGGCTTACCTATTTGAGACATACGTAAGGTAGTTTGCTTACTACGTTTACCTTCTCCAAGCTGACGTGATAGTGCTCTGGCAATTTCAGTAGAACAAGTATGAATAGCATCTCTGTTCTGTACAGATGCAGTATTAATACCTTCTTCTAATGTCTTGTATATATCTTCTATTAGAGTATCTATACTTTTCATTCTGTTTCCTTTTCTAAGTATCTATTTAGATACCACACTGCTTTAGCTAAGTCTTGGTCTTGACCTTTGTATTGTTCTCGCCAAGTATACTTTATTACATTACCTTTGCAGTATCCTCTAAACTCTTCTGGAGATAGGGCAGATTCAATTGCTTGAATACATTCTACCTCACCTGTCTGATAATGAGGTGGTTTATTTACATAGTCAGTCATTTAATAAATCCTCAAACTCTTTATGGAAAGTTACATCTTCTATATATGTATATCCCATTGCACGTAGGAAATCTAATACAATATCTGATATATCATTTAGGTCAGTTACATATCCTTCCACTGTGGTTTTATTTCCAAAGTCTAAATATTCAGCAGACATAGTAATCTTATATTCTTTGTCTAACATAATAACTCCTTAATAATTGGCGTACCCACCCTACACTAGCCAACTCACTACCATATTCCAGATATGTGTAGCACCCTTGTTGATGTTATGTTTTAGCTACCAGTGTTTCCAAAGGGGATATCATCGTCTAAGGTATCTACTGCACTATGTCCACCAGACACAACATCAAAATCATCATCATCTCCGTATGAAATTAGGTTTACAACCTGAACCTTTTGAAGGTCAGAGCCTACACCTGCTTTTCCTGCATACTCCCACTCATATGTTTTAAACAAAACATTTACATCTGAGCCGTTACCAATAAGAGTATTTTCCATAGGACGTTTTTGACTATCTACCAAGCCCGGTGAGCTGTTCTCACCACCATCTTTACGATAGACCTTACGAGAAATGGAAACAAAGTCTCCTCTTTCATCACCTTTGTTCTTAATAGATAGACCAATCTTCTTAGCTTTCTCAAGTTCTTCACCTTCCAAAGACAAATCAATCATCCATTTATGTGGTTCAAATGTTTTGTTTGGTGAAGTGATAGATGCCCAATGGGACTTTCCTGATAATACTGGCATAGTTTTGTATCTCCTATATTAGTTTACTGTGTGGTCTTAGCCACTTCTGATTTTGAAAGTATATAACATACATAATAGTATGTCAACACCTATTAATGAGTTTCTGCCCAATTGTTTCCAATTTTATACTCACTATCTAAAGGACAAACAACAGACAGGGTTTCCTGTACTTGCTTCATTGCCTTTTGTGTGAGTTCACCAAAGCGTTCTGCTTGGTCAGCACGAATCTCAAACTGATACTCGTCATGTATAGACGCAACAAGATTGTATTCATAATCTCGTTGCGCCATGATAGTTATTTGCCGCAACCATTCTTTACAAATGATAGCACCTGCCCCCTGTAGTAAGAGGTTCATGGCAGCGTGTTGCTGACGTACCTTTAAAAGCCTACCATCAAGACCACGAATATATCCTGTATTTGCTGCCTTATCTACCTTATCACGCAAGGTTTTTAAGGCTGGCATATTGGACATAAACTTTTTCATAATGATTTGTCCTTCTCTAGCACCACCACCAACGATACTACCAATCTTAGCTGGACCTGCACCATAAATTAGAGCATAGATAAATGTCTTTGCTGAATCTCTGGTAGGAAGTCCTGCGGCTTTCTGATTTGCAGTGTGGATGTCACCACCCACTACCTCATCAGTAAATTTCTTGTCACCCATATAGTGTGCCAAGCATCTAAGTTCAAGTGAACTAGCATCACATCCCAGCAGTTTGTATTTGTCACTGCTTGTTTTCCAAACTTGTCTGCACTCTTTGCCGTAGGGAGAGTAAACGGCAGGTACTTGTGCCATGTTTGGGGAGTTGTGTGCCATGCGTCCACTGATGGCTTTCAAGGTAATAACTCTACCATGAACCTTACCATCGTCTTCCACAACATCAAGCCAAGACTTGACCTGTGAAACTCTCTTTTGCAACAACAGATATTGTGCAATCTTCTGTGCCTCTGGGATGTCCACATCTTTTAATGTACCTTCATCCACAATTGGCTGGCCTGTAGGGGTAAACTTATTAGGTTTCCATCCCTTATCCATAAGTCGTTTACCTATCTGCTGTCTTGATGCAGGATTGAATATTTCTACCTTATCTTTTAAACGCTTTCCTGTCTTCTCTGAGTGGCGTTCTGTTACGATAGGGGGAAATATACCTTGCATCTCCTGTTCAATCTCTGTAGCCTCTTCTGAGAGCCTTGCAACAAGGCATGAAGCTTCCGGGATATTAAGAGTAAATCCATTCTCTTCTTGCTTGTCAACAATTGCTCTCACCTCATGCTCAAGCTGAATAGATTTACCAGAATACTTTTTCATATGAGGAAGTAGATGTTCGTATAGCTTTACAGTAACAACCACGTCCTGTTTACAATATTTTAACATCTCTTGTGTAAATACAGAGAAGTCATTAAATTCTATCTTTGGGTAGCCAAGCCTTTCACCCCATGCCCCTAATGAATGACCACCCTCAAGGGAAGGGTCATAAAGCTGAGACATAATCAGTGTATCCCTTACCTTCTTCAAAGGTATTTTACTGCCTGTCAAACGATTTACAACAGGCGCATCAAAGGACACACCGTTATGCATGACAAAGACATCTACACTCTCTGACCATGCAGGGAAGTCCTTGATGGACTCCCCATACCATGTGTCCACTGCGCCTGTATCTAAGTCCTGTGCCACAATGCAGTGTACTACAGTTGCATTTAGGTCATCTGTCTCGATATCAAGCACTACTCTTTTCATAGTTCTACTAGCTCCGCTTTCTGATAGGGTATGTGGAAAAAGCTTTCACCTTTTACACGATAACTAAATAACTTCTTAACTTCTGATTCGGCAACAACAAAGTCTTTGATTCGCCATGCTGCTTTGCAATCATTACGAATGACATAGAAGTTAAAGAAATGATTGTCTGCTCCTAATTCTGCCATCCTATTGATAAGCTTATGTTTTCGGTAGGGTATCCTGATTTCTTTCCATGTATCAGGCCAATCACCTTTCCATTGGTTCTTCATCTCTGCCTCTGAGAAGTACGTATTATCTCCTTTTTTGCTCTTGATGTCAAATGAAAAGTTCTCTGTGCTATCAAGTATTTCATGTCCATTGTTTTGTAAGTAGGACATGATTGCTTCTCTAGCCTTTGCATCATTCTCCTCGTAACTCTGTCGGCTGAAGCGTCTGTTATATGCCCCATCAATCTTTGCTACCTTCATAGAAAATCTCCTATATCATCTGCGTTAGAGTCTGCCTCAAACGGGTTCTCAATCTCTGACATTCTGCCAGTGTCCTTATCATACAGAAGGTAGGTGGCTACACCTGTCTCACCTGCATAACGATTCTTCAATACCCTGACTGCGGTTGTGTTTGCCTGTACAGGGTCTTGTGCTTGCTGGTCACGTTCCAACGCAATCACTGCGTCACTAATCTGAGCAATAGAATGTGAGCCACGTAACATGGACAGAGATATTTCCTTGCCCTGTTCCTGACCCTTATCGCCTGTTGCCCTACGCAAGTGAGAAACAAGAAGCATTGCACATCTGGTTTCTTCTACCAGTGACCTAAGCTTAGTCATAAGCTGGTCAATGTTTCTGCGTTCATCTTCACCTTCCAAGCCTGATACAAGGATGGACAGGTGGTCAATGATAATAAACTTACAGTCAAGAGCCTTGACCATATAACGTACCCGGCTGAGTATTTCATCTGTAGTAATAGAACCAAAGTGGTCAAAGGCATAGAACCTACGTGTGCCAATGGTCTTACGTTCTAGTTCCTTTAGCTGTTCTAGACTGTACTTTTCCCGAACCTCTTTGATATAGATACGGTCACTTGCTTCAACAGACATCAGATGGAAAGCAGTCTGTTTGATGTTCTCTTCCAGAGAGAATACACCTACATTATGTTTTGTATTCATAAGCAGGTGATGCATCAACTCACGCATCATGCTGGATTTCCCTGCGCCTGTACCTGCAGTAACTGTTACCAGTTCACCAGTACGAATACCAAACAGCTTCTCATTTAGACCCTGATAAGGATAAAGACAAGTCTCTACATCTTCCTCTTGATAGAGCCTGTCTGATATGTCTGCAAGGTTATGGATGCCAGCAGGTGTGTATTGTTTTGCATCCCACCATGCACGAGTAAACTCTTCACGTTTGTTTAGTTTGAGATACTCGTTAGCATCCTTGTACTGCATATCCATAATCTTACACTTGTTAGGCTCAAACAATTGAGCAACTTTACCTGCAGCCAGCTTACCTTGTTCGTCATTGTCAAAGCAGACAACAATTGTTTCAAATTGATTGAGGTAATCGTAACTTTGTTTCACATCTTTTAGTGCAGACTGAGCACCATTCTTGATGGACACAACAGGCCACTTAGAACCCATTAGTTCGTAAGCAGACATGGCATCCAGCTCACCCTCACAGATGGTAATAAACTTACCTCTTTGTCCAAACTTCTGCTGACCAAATAGCTTTGCCTTTGGTAACTGACCTTCTGACATGAAGCCCTTGTTCTGTACCTGACGAACCTTGTTGGCTACATGAGCACCTGATTCGTCAAAGTATGGATAGATATGTTTTACAATCTGGTCACCAGAAGAGACAGTCTTTACGCCAAAGAATTGACAAGTCTGTTGGCTAATCTTTCTGTCTGAAAGTCCTGTTACCTGACCATCTGTAAACTGATTGTGATATACACCTTGAATAGGTGCTGGCTTTGTGTACTGCATATCGTCTGTATCCCCTTTCGTATATGCTGTGCATGAGAAACAATAAGTGTGTCCATCTGAGTAGGATATATTTGCGTCTGACGAGCCACAAGCTTCGCAACTTCCTCTGGAAACTTCTTTTGAATCTGTGTGTTCCATCTCTTCTCCTGTTTAGTTTCTGGTGAAGTATACTGTATCTAATCTGCCATTGTCAAGCACATGAAGCAAACGATTTGTTCGTTTGGTTGTATACCCCATAGCCTTACACAATGTTTCTCTGTTTATCAACCACTCTTCTAAATCATGGTAAGGTATGCTGGTCACCACCTTGTCATCAAAACCCGTTGTGATATAGACATCAATCATAAGATTCTCCTATCAGATTGAATTGATTATTTAATTTACCTAAAGCTTCTTCAAGTTCACTAAACTGGTCACAATAAATATATCGTACACCTGCACCATGCAAAGCTTCTTCACATATTGAGGATGCATACTTTCGTACCATCTTTACTGCTTCCAACTGTTCAGAAGACAAGCCATCTATAGATTTCTGTCTTTCTTTTCTTTGTTTTTCTGCTTCCTTTTCCCAATACTTTACACGTTCTTCATGTGTCATTTTCATAATGTCTTCACTCATGCTCACCTCCATTACCTCTGCCAAGCCCACCAAAGTATTGTGGATTACGCTTTGCTGTTTCAAATGTACCAACTGTAATAAATATCCCTGCTAAAATTACTGCATGAATAAAAAGACTGATACCAAATACGATAACACTACCTATAGACATACTGAATATAATACACCACATCCAAGCAAGTATCTGCATAATCATGTGTCTTGTATTAGTGTCCGGGATATTAGACAGAGGGTTAAGTTCACAATTCATAATTAAATTATATAAATTTTTCATCTCTTATCTCCATCTCCACCAAGTTTACCACGCACCGCCCTGTCAGCCAGCTTGTGTAGATTAGCTTTTGCAATATGTTCAAGTGAGACACCACAAGCATCTGCCATTGCTGCAATGTACCATAAGACATCACCCAATTCATCTGCAATGTCTAGCAATTTCTCTTCTAATTCTTCTGGCGTTGCGCCATCCCGAATCAGTTTCTTTGCTTTGTTAGCTACCTCTCCAGCTTCACCAGCCAGACCCAAAGCAGGGTAAGAATACTTAGCACTCTCTGGAAAGATTGCAGTCTTCATTGCTAGTTCTTGGTACTCATTCAGTGTTATTGTCATTATAGTTTACTCCTTTTATCCAACGATTAGCCCAATCTCTTGAAAGTTCTAAACCAAATTCATTCAGTGGAAAAAATGTTTTATGTTCTATCTTACCATCCTTTGCTAGTATTACCTCATAGCTTTCTTTAAACTCATGGATGGTGGCTTCTCTGCCGTTGTCTCCAACCAATTCTTCTATCAAAAAACTACTCATTTTATTTCATCCTGTTGTAAACTATTGAAATACTATATAAAAATATGGGTAGACTAATAGTATACAAAGCCATAACCAAGTCAGGAACATAGCCTAACATTTCGTACATCGAAACCAAGACACCTATCATGCTTGCACAAAGTGCAAACAACCAACCAATTACATCAATCTTATTCATCCCCAAACTCCTCATAAGCTACATTCATAGCAAACTCCTCAGATTCAGCAATCATTTCTTCTGCCTCTTCTTTAGCAAGCTTTTTAGCTTCTTTGTTTTCATATCCCTCTTCTAAATACTGGTGATATAATTCTCTAAACAATTTCTTCCTGTCTTTATTCCAAAGATTGTCACTCATTTTAATACTCCTTTTCTTAGTGACTTAATAAAACTAATACTAACATCACTAGTTCTATAGTTATTATAGTTTCTAACATATTAATCCTCTTTTAATAATAATATTAATAAGATTATTATACATCCTATTATGTAAGACATCAATAGGAACACATTAAAAATTTCTGCTGTCATTAGCTCTTGTCTCCGTCCAGCCAAAACTTTATGATACACATGAAAGCTACTATGTATATTAGTAGCTCCATATTAATAATCATTGCGCCCAGAAGCCAGACTTGTACAGCTTCTCCTCAAATCTTTTGCCTACATCACGAATGGACTCAGCAATAAACTCAAAGCCATCATTCTCTAGCTTGTCTGCTAAATCCCAGTGGTGGGCAACAATGGTTGAAAGGTCTGATGCAGATACCATTACATTTCTTTTTTCATAAGCTGCTTTTTTGTTAGACATAACTAATCTCCTTTACTTCGTCTATCATTTTCATAATACTTTCTTTATGGACAGGTTCATAATCCTCTTCTTGTATTAAGTCAATAGCCTCGTCCATATCCTCTGCTTCTATTATATATAGGTGTTCTACTACCTCATGTGCAATAACTTCAAACTTTTTATTTGTCATTAGCTTTCCATTCTTTCTTTCCATTCAGGCTCTGATTGGATAAGTTCAGGGTTTAGTTTAAGTATTTCATTTGCATATACATCACCTCTTTCCCATGAGCCATAGGTCATAGGTGATTTTACTGCACAGAACCATCTGCCATAGGGCTTCTTCTTTTCTGATGCTCTGGTCTGCCATGCCTTTAATACTCTCCACTCAAAATACATACCATTGCTAGGATTTTCAACCCGGTATGTTGCGTATGGGTTTTCAATATCTCTCGTCTTTGCAAAATTATTAGGCATATTCATTCTCCTCAAATGTCATATCTTCATGTATTTCCCAGTCACTACCGACTGTTATCCAATCCACACCATCTTCTTCGGCTTTGGCAATTGCTTCTTCTTCACTATCTGCTTCTATAAGAGCATCCTTAAATATGTATTCTGTTGCTATTACTTTATACTTAGGCATCGTTATTCTCCCATCTATAAAATATGTGTTCACCTATTTGAACAACCTTTGTTTTTGTATCTGCCCACTCAGGCAGAACATAGGATGCGTGATAATGTGTAGCACCCTCAACGAAATCATCTAAGTTGTCATGATATACACCATGTGAAATCAGTAAGGCTTTCTCCCATGCTGTACTGTCAGGCGTTTTATCTGATTTACCATCACAGTACCAGCTAAACTGACACCGATGACGCACAGGAAAGTCAGGCTTCCATGAATATGTCTCACCTTGTTTGACTACCTCGCATACATCATTCGGATATCTGTTATCACGCACCCTATTCATCACTACCTGTGCCACTGCAACCTGCCCAATGAAGGGCTGGTCTCGTGCTTCATGATACACGTTAAGTGCTAGACATACTAATGCTTCAGCCAGCATTACCACAATCTCCTGTGTTCGTCTGTCTTTGTATAAGCATACCCTGCCTCATCATGCCACACCTCATAGGCGGTGCAGTACATTTTGCCATCTTCATCGTCAATCCAGAAGTTCAAATCATACGTCTGATAATCACAGTGTTCACCTGCCATCAGTGGCACGTCCATTACTTGCTCCCATGTATCATCCTCACCTGCTTCACGAATGTCATTCAAATGATACAGTGAATAGCATAGCAAGTAACCATGTGCAAACTCTGGTATGTGTAGTTCACCTGTCTCAGAATTAATGTATCTCATTCTTATATCTCCACTTTACCTCTATGCCATGCTCCTCTGGCTTGGCTCTTGTGTTAGACATGAAGTCCATGCCGTCATTGTAATAGGTCAGTATATCTGCCACTTCGATACCTTCTTTGATATCTAGGAAGAGTATCTTTATCCTATCGAATAACTCTTGGAAAGTATATTTCTCTCCAAGTATTCCACTATGTGGAAAGCAGGAATAGTTCCAGCCATTTATCTCATTGGTTCTTATCTTTGGTGGTTCCATTTTATTCTGCCCTTTCTACAAACAGTTCTTCTGACATATCTGAAACTATTTTTAGCAACACCTCATAATCATGGTCATTGCCTTTATCTCTTACCTTATATAACAGGTCATCAACAGTCATTACCATGACCTCTTCATAGCATCTTTCCAATGCCATTTCATTTACCAGATTGCTCATTTGTACATCTCCCTTTCCATGATGTCAATATCTTCATCTGTCCAGCCATCACCATCATAATATAATTCCTTCATGTCCTGTTCGTACTCAGTCTGGGCAGGGTTTGTGCCATGCTCCTCAAAGTGTAACAATACATGAGCCAAATCCTTGGCATTTAGATATCCATCCGGGGCATCTGCCAAGGGGCTAAATCCAGCCGCTTCCACCATACCTGAATTGGTATTGCCCATGATGCCACCCTCACCACCATCCGCCTGTACGATAGACAGCAATTCACCTTTGCTATTACGAATAAGAAGTTGATGTACTTTTATCATTACTAAATCTCCCAATCTTCTGGTTTGTCAATTACTGCGACTACCTCGCCATCCATTGTGGATACATGATAAACGTGCTCCCCATCTACGGTATAGGTAGATAATTCAAATGTTAAATCTTCATAGCAATCTTCATTCATTCGTCCATTCCTTCCAATGCCAATGCAATAGACCGTTTATTAAATCTTCCACCATCTGGCGTTACCTTATCGCCCCACCAGTTGGTCAGTATCTCAACAGCCCTTCGCATACCTTCACGCTGTACCAGATTATAGGCTGTTATATATAGGTTATATTCGTTGTTGATCCACAAACTTACATTCCAACTATTCCAGCTGGGGTATCCTTCATATGGTTTAGCCATTATTCCACCTCACTTTCTAACCAATCTGCCACCTCAAAACTATCTGGCTTATCCCAGAAATAGGTGTCTATAAATTTACCATTTACCTTAGCCACTAGGCTATGCTCATCGCCATATTTTCCATGCTCATAAAAGGCCACGCCACCTACTGAAAATAAATATGTGTGTTGTTCGTCCATCTGTAAATCTCCCAGATTTGATTAGGTTGGTAGGCGTACCATATCAGATACGCCCACCTATTGCAAGGCTATTAGTCTGTCTCTTTCATAGAGACAAACTGCCCATTGTAAGGGCTACGTCCTACTACGATATAGCCCTTGTTATTATGGAACGTGCCATTCTTACCATGGCGGTTTTTCTTATCCATTCTGCGTACCTGCATATCTGCTACAGATACATTCGCAAAGATGCTAACATTTTGTTTTGGGTCAGCTACCAAAATTTTAGTTTCTACCTGCATTTTTCTCTCCTATGATTTTGCAGTTAGTGTTGTCCAGACTAGTTTTTGTTTTTGTCTAGCCTGTCTTCTACGTTCCACCTTATGGTTTTTGGAACGATAAATCTTTTTAAATTTGATTTTATTATCTGCCATGATTTTTTCCTATCATTGCGCCATGATACATTCCGCAAAGGTAGGCGAACATTTCCTGCCCGTCCCATTCCTCTTCAAGGAATTGGTTTCCTACCTTTAGACAATACAACCAATCTTCAGGATTTCCTTCGCCTTCGGTCATAACTACCTCAAAATCGGTATGATACTTATCATTTATTTCTTTTACCTTAGACCGTAACAGCCAGCCTGTTTCTGTTTCCATTTTATTTTGCATCTGCTTACCTTTCCTATGCTCTGATGCCTAACCATTCACAATGAAGCTTAGATACCGCTTCGCCTGTTCCGTAAATCTCAGGGAATTTTTCAGTGCCTATCAATTCGCACCAGCTATCCCATAGGTACTCACAACCACCCTGCTGATTGCAAGCTTGGATATATAACTCTGCTTTCATTCTTCTAAGCTTGTCAGATGCAGTCTTTCCAAATTTGAAAGTCTTAGCATCCAGCCCGAACCTTTGCAGATTGTGGGTATCCATACAGCCTACCTCACCGATACATAATTGCATTATGAAGCCAGCCTTTGCCAGTCCTATCCCATCCATTCGGGATAATTCAACAAGACAATCAACAAGCTTTACCTTGCCAAGCTTGGTATCTTTCAGGATACGGTATATCTGTTTTTTGTTTTGTTGGACATAGTCCCATGTTTGTTCCTTCATTCCCCAGCAATATGGGGAAGCTTTCCCCTTGTTTAGGATATCCCGGTATTCATCAAATACCCTTGGCGTTTGAGTTTGTATTGTTGCAGATACCAGCAAGCATACCTTGGCGGTATTGTCTACTGAACGCATTGCCCATTTTGAGATTTTGGTTTGGTGTTTTTTGAACATGATTGATTGACCCTTTCTGGTCGGTTGGTTTTAGGCGTTTATAAGAATAATATAATATACCCCTAAAGGGGTATATATTATTCTAATATTTCAGCGCATGTCAGCACTCAAATCGAATTGGATTTGAACGTCTGAAATGCTGGAAAATCCCCATTCGTCTGGATAGACTGAACCAGTTTTTTCCAGATGGTTTCTGATTTGCTCAGAAATAATCATTTGCGCTTGCAAATCCAAATCGGATAATGCGAGAACTCTTGTTGATTTTTGCGTCATGGTTTGCACCTCATGGCTGGTTGGTCGATTTGGGGCGTTATAAGTATATAATACCCTTTACTTCGTAAAGGGTTTATATACTAATATTCCAGCGATTTTGGGTAGTTTGTTCTGGGTTTGTTCTGGATGAAAAATTCATCTTTGTTCCTCGTTTGTTCTCATCAAAGTTCTTGGTTTGTTCTCTTCATTTGTTCTGGTAATGATGAAACAAAAGACAAGGGGAAATTGTAATAAAATTAGGGGAAAGCTTGATAATATCTAATGAATACAACCTATTGATGTAAAGACATGGGAAGGGGGGTGTGGTATTAATGCAACACTATACACATCTTCTGCCTAAGAATTGTGCAAAAACTCAGCAATCCTGCTAGATTTTGGTGTGACATTTTTGCAACACTACTTATGGTTGTGCAATCTTTGGTATAAAAAGGATGTTATGCCTAATTTTTGTGCAATCCTAGCAAGTATACATAGAACCCCCACCCAAAAACTGTCTGTCTATTTATATATATA
>Ga0208434_1000064_pt1 | contig 55595 bp, 84 predicted proteins | sample 13_taG_FD_184086 | JGI IMG/M metagenome (GOLD analysis project Ga0208434, IMG submission 184086) | Marine viral communities from the Subarctic Pacific Ocean - 13_ETSP_OMZ_AT15268 metaG (SPAdes) (version 2) | ecosystem: Environmental > Aquatic > Marine > Oceanic | place: Pacific Ocean | collected... | reverse complement strand
GTTTGGGATAGGTGCTGCTTTTGTGATCACATATGAAAAGAGATTGCTGGTTTGTGATCACGTTTAAAGAGGGGTGGCTGTTTTGTGATCACAAACAAGAGACGGGTAGGGGTTTTGTGCATCCAATCCGCGAAACGTGCCCCATATGAAAAAAGCCGTTAAAATTTCACGTTTTAGGCATTTTATGGACTGTATATCAGTTACAAAAGCGTGTCTTTTCAATGGTTTACGCAATGAAATCAGCACAAATCAGCACAAAAAAAGGTAAAAGGTATCATGCTACCCCCCTGCGAGGGCCGGTGCCCCCATCCACGATGTACGTGTATGTACAAGCACACAGAAGTGGTTTTTTAAGCCACAACTTTTACGTGTATACGCACCTATGTATTATCACATATTGTTACAAACCTGCAATATATGTAACATTTTACAGGTAATCGCTTCATAGGGTATTGACAGGGGTGGCTTTGTGAGTATAACTGCGTAGCAGTAGCAGCAGAGTTATAACACTTTAAGTTAAAACACTTAAAAAAGAGTAATACTTAAAAGTAAAGTAATACTTTAGAAGAGTTATAACTTTATATAGAGTGTTGTAAATGGGTTAGTGGACATAGGAAGAGTTATAACACTATAGTAACACTTTATTCTTGTATAACATGTTTGTAAGTGATATACTTTCTTTAATGTAACACTTTCTCATAAGCAATAATCATAATTTGTGTTACAAACTGGTACGTGTTGCAACTCTTAGTGTTGCTCTCCCCCTTGTCTCCTCTCTCAATACTTGTAGTTTGCGGCACGTACCACTTTTTTACGTGTATTAATGTATTGACAATGAAAAATAAAAACATACAACTATATGCATCTGATAATGTAATAGAAGAGTTTTACGATGCTCTTGTATCAGGTGACGCATCACGTTTGAAACGTGTACACATTCCTAAGAGTGACGTATTCTATGTAAGAGCAGCTATAGAGGCTGACACTGGCATCAGGTATTCTTTAGATCACGTAGAACGTGCTATGTACTTAGAGGGCCACTTACCTAGAAGAGACGTATTAGATCCTGACAGAAAGCGGAGCTACGGCTAATGCCCTATATGACTAACGGTAAGCGTGACTACAAGAAGCAGAACGCTAAGTATGACAGCAAGCCATCCGTAAAGAAGGATAGGGCTTCTCGTAATGCTGCACGTAAGGCTATGATGGCTGGTGGCTTAGCTAAGAAGGGTGACGGTAAGGATGTTGACCACAAGGATGGCAACCCTCGTAACAACAAACGTTCTAACTTGCGTGTACAGACTAAGGCTAAGAACCGTAGTGTAGCTCGTACAAGCAGCAACAAGAAAAAAGGATAAGTAAAATGCCAGCAAATAACTCAACAGCAAGACCAAAGAATCGTGACCAAAAACAAGCGACTCAGTTACTTAAAGATATAAAAACTCTTAAAGCCAAGCTTCGTAAGCAGTTAGGAAAAGGTGAAATAACTCAGGTTGCTTTTGATAGGACTATGAAAAAACTTGACCCAGCTTTTAAAGGTGCTGTCGTTAAAGGTATATCAGAACCAAAGATACAACAAAGTGAAAGAAATGCAGCTAAAAAGACTATGACTTATTCTACTTCTCGTAGAACAGGTAGAAAAGTTAAAAGTTAAAGGTAATCCTATGGCTAGTGAGACTCGCAGAGAAAAAGCTATACGCAAGACTACTAAAGGTAAGAACGCTAATTACCGTAAGACCAAAGACGGTGCAGGTATGACAACTACAGGTATAGCTGCCCATCGTAAAGCTAACCCCAAGTCTAAGCTACAGGGTGCTGTGACAGGTGAAGTTAAGAAGGGTAGTAAGGCTGCAAAGCGGCGTAAGTCTTACTGTGCTAGAAGTGCTGGGCAGATGAAGAAGTTTCCTGCAGCAGCTAAAGATCCTAACTCTCGTTTGAGACAAGCCCGTAAACGTTGGAAATGCTAAGGAGTATAAGCAGTTTTGAAGAGTCAGATTAAACGGAAGTTACCTAAACGTAAACGCCCTATTCAGAAACTCAAGAAACAAAGATACTTACAAAAGAAGAAAGACAAGGAGTTTGATGCAGGTGACACTTATATCTCACCTTCCGCTGCCTAGTATGCCTTTCCAGACACATGAGAATATTGTGTTTGAGAGTCAAGACAAAGACAGATCACATAAAGCTAATGTAGAAGAGAAACCAGAGCCTAACAAGGTTACGCCTGACACTGCAGTAGAGGATCTTAAATTAGTTAATCAAAAGTATGCATACCACCCTGATCCAAACAAGCTTAGAATGCCTGATGGTCAGATTGTAGACTTTATCATTGCTTAGGGGTAGGCGATGCAAATTGAGAGAGAGACATTATGGATCCTATTACAATCGCTATGGCGAGTTTCAGCGCCGTTAAAGCAGGGGTTTCTGCCGGGAAAGAGATAACTTCTTTAGCTAAAGACATTGGTAGTTTATTCCAAGCAATAGATGACATTAAGGATGACCACAGTAAGAAAAGAGATAGTGTCTTTGCTAATTCAAATGAGGAAGCTTTATCCACGTTTGTAGCTCGTAAGAAAGCAGAGGACATGGAAGAGGAGCTAAGACAGATCGTCATAGCTACACGCGGCTTCTCTGCTTGGGGTGAATTGGTAGAGTTACGCAAAGAGATACGTGTACGTAATAAGAAGGAACGGGAAGAGAAGCGCAAGAAGACGCAAAAGATGGTAGAGAATATACTTATTTATGGTGGTATAGGTCTAATACTTTTATTTGTTTGTGGCTTTGCGTTACTAATCCTGCTGAAATACATGGGAAAGATATAACATGGCTACACCGACTAACAAAAAACTCTATGCAACTGTAAAGGCAGCAGCTAAAAAGAAATTTAAAACATGGCCTAGCGCTTATGCATCAGCCTGGTTAGTTAAGGAATACAAGCGTAGGGGAGGCAAATATAGTGGCTCAAGCAAAAACAAAGTCGCGTAAGACAGGCCACCTAATACAAAGCCGTAGGGGTTACGCTAAGGGTGGCTTAGGTAAGTGGTTTGGTGAAGAGTGGACAGATGTAAAGACCGGCAAAGAATGTGGTCGCTCAGGTAGTAAAGACTCAGGTAGACCTTACCCTGCATGTAGACCTAAAGCTGTAGCTAGTAAGATTAGTAAGAAAGAAGCTGCTAAGAAGACTGGCCCTAAGAAAGTAAAGTGGTCAACGACTGCATCAGGTAAAAAGAGAACAACATAATGGCTGATAAAAGACCCCCTAAAATAGGTGAGTTTCAAGAGCGCTACACTGGAAAAAAGACCCCTAAGTGGTTACTTGATGCATATATACAAGGTAGTAAAAGCTATAATGCAAAAGAATTAAAGCATAAAATAATAGGTTATGCAGAGAAAAATAACCTAAAATACCCACAGGTTGTTGCACAAGCTAGAGGTGAAGCAAATCAGATTAAGCATTACTTAAAAAAGACTGTGACACCTAGTGGTAAAAATAAAGCAAGAAAACCTAAAGTATCTGGCGGCGGCGGTATGTTTAAAATAGGTGATACAGCAAGCTCTATAAATAGAGGAACCCTGTCTGTAGCTAAAAAACGTCAAATGAATAAGGGTGGATTAACTAAAAAGGCTAAAAAATAATGGCTAAAGGCGTAAAGCATTACTTTAAGGATGGTACTGAACATAAAGGTGGTATGCATAAGATGCCTAATGGTGAAGTACACTCTGGTAAGACTCACGGTAAGAACAGTAAGAGGTTGTATCACTTGAAAGACTTGAGTGCTACAGCAAAGAAAAAAGCAACAACTCAAGGGAAGAAGTGACATGGCTAATAAACCAATGAATGCTGGTATGGCAGCACTAAAGAAAGAGGCACCTGCTGTAGCTAAGAAGATGGGTTATATGGGTGGCGGTATGGCTAAGAAGAAGGGTTACAACACAGGCGGTTACTGTGGCGCATCTAATCCAGCAAAGAACCCTGTTAAGCGTGGTAAAGCCTAATGGCTAAGTATTACGATAAGTATAAGAAGCAGCTTAATGCGGCAGGTTACACTATTGATGGTGATGGCATGGTTTGGGATGCTAATGGCAACCAATCTGCAGGTGAGGATCGTTTTGGTAACGTACAAAGTAAAGACCCTAACGTTACTCAGATCTGTATGGACGCAGAGGCATCAGGTATATTTAAAAAAGTAAAGAAGGCTATTAAGCCAAAAACTAAGAAAGAAGCTTAATGTCTTTTGTGAATCAAGGTAAGCCAGCACGTATTAAGTCTGTTTATGGGCATAATACAGGTACGACTACAGAGAATGTCTATACATGTCCTGCAAACTGTACTGCTGAGATTACTTTTATTCATGTAGTTAATGGTGGTGGTTCTACTAACACAGTAGAAGTAGGTTGGTATGTAGCAGCAGCTAACTATGTTTCTAAATTTTTAAGTGCTAAATCTCTAGGTGGGGGTGATTACATAAGCTTCAATCAGATAGATTTAGTACTACAACCTAATGATCAAATAAGAGTTACCCCTACAGGTTCTGGGCATATAGATACGATATTAACAGTTACAGAAACCTTTGTGCCTGTAGGGTAACGGGTATGCACATTATGTATCTACTATAGCGCTAACATATAAGTATAACTATCTCCGCACGTAACATAAGGAGATAGTGCAATGTTTAAGAATTTACTGACACGTATTCAAAATCACCAGCAGCGTAGAGCAGACTACTGGGTTTTAAAGAATATGTCTAATAAAGAGCTACACGATATAGGTATTTCTCGTGGTGAGATATACAACCGTGTATACGGTGAGTACAAGTGAGGTTAAGAAACAGCATTCCTGTTATTCTTAGCCTTACAGTTTTTACTCACGTATCATCTGGTGATACAGATAGACAGACAGGTTCTGGACTTAACAGAGGCTTAAATAAAAATAAAGCTTGCTTTTGTAGTAAAACTTCATAAAACTATAAGGCAAGCCTATCTATAAAGGACAACTTCATATGGCAAGAAACCTCACAGAAAATCAACAAAAGTTTCTAGAAGTACTCTTCGATGATGCTGGTGGTGATGTTGTGCTTGCCAAGAAGTTGGCAGGTTACAGTAACGGCACACCGACTCGCATTATAGTGGAGGCACTTAAAGATGAAATTGGAGAAGCTACAAGATCTTATTTCGCCCGTACAGCGCCTAAAGCTGCAATGGCTATGGTACAGGCTTTGTCTGACCCTACAGAGCTTGGGATAAAAGATAAGATGAGTGCCGCTAAAGACTTGCTTGATCGTGCTGGACTTGGTAAAGTAGATAAAGTTGATGTTACCTCAACAGGTGGCGTCTTTTATCTACCACCAAAAGAAGGTAATAACGAATAGTAAGACCAAAGCACATAAGCAGAGACTTAGAGTATTGGGAGCTACCTAAACCAAAACGCGGTAAAGAGAGAGAGTGGCACGTTATAGCCAAGCTAACTAAGAAGCCGCCTTTTGGTTATGAGATACACCACGACAACGAAAACTTGTTACAGCCTATACCGCTTGAGTTAGAAGCCTTAGAGCTTGCAAAGCGGCATCTTCAACAGTATAGTTACAGAGATGTAGCTAATTGGCTCACAAAACAAACTGGACGTAGCATATCACATGCAGGTCTTAGACAGAGAATAGATATTGAGCGAAGACGTAAAAAAGCTGCTACAATTAAACGGAACCTTGCCAAGCGGCTCGAAACGGCGTTATCCGAAATCGAGAGGCTCGAAAAAGGCTGTATCGGAGCGTACTCAGAAGAGTGAGACTGTAGTTACCACTCCAAAAGAGACTGTACCTGCACAGGTAGCCCCTGCAGAGTTTGACGTTGAGGTGGCACAGGATGTAGTGTTTAAGCCTAATCCCGGCCCTCAGACAGACTTTCTAAGCGCATCTGAGCGTGAGGTACTATATGGTGGTGCAGCAGGTGGCGGTAAGAGTTACGCAATGCTTGCTGATCCTCTACATGGGTTAAATGATCCTAACTTTAGTGGGTTACTTGTACGACATACTACGGAGGAATTACGTGAGCTTATTCAAAAAAGCCAAGAGCTTTATCCTAAAGCTGTTCCGGGCATTAAGTGGTCTGAGCGTAAAAGTCAGTGGACTACTCCGAAAGGTGGTAGGCTCTGGATGTCGTATCTTGATAAAGATATGGACGTTACTCGTTACCAAGGCCAAGCGTTTAACTGGATCGGATTCGACGAGCTAACTCAGTGGCCTACCCCTTATGCGTTTGATTACATGAGGAGTCGCTTGAGGTCTGCCCATAGTACAGACTTAGGCTTGTACATTCGTGCTACTACAAACCCAGGTGGTAGTGGTCATGCTTGGGTTAAAAAGATGTTTATTGACCCTGCACCATCTAATAAACCTTTCTGGGCAACTAACATAGAAACAGGGGATACTATTACATTCCCTAAAGGTCACAGCAAAGAGGGTCAACCTCTGTTTAAGCGTAGGTTTATACCTGCTAGTCTGTTTGACAACCCATACCTAGCCGATACTGGTGACTACGAAGCTATGCTTTTGTCTTTACCAGAACACCAAAGAAAACAACTATTAGAGGGTAATTGGGATGTCAATGAAGGAGCAGCTTTCCCAGAGTTTAACAGATCCCTTCATGTCATTGACCCTTTTGAAATCCCAGACAACTGGGTTAAGTTTAGAGCTTGCGACTACGGCTACGGTAGTTATACAGGAGTTTTATGGTTTACTGTCGCTCCCGACGAACAGCTTATCGTCTACAGGGAGCTTTATTGTTCTAAAGTTACAGCTTCTGATTTAGCTGATATGATACTGGAAGCGGAAGCTAATGATGGTGGTATGCGATATGGTGTTCTGGATTCTAGTTTATGGCATAACCGTGGTGATACTGGGCCATCACTGGCTGAACAGATGAACATGAAGGGTTGCCGTTGGCGTCCTTCTGATAGATCTAGAGGCTCTCGTGTAGCTGGTAAGAACGAAATACATAGGCGTCTGCAGGTAGATGAGTTTACTGAGAAACCAAGACTTGCTTTTATGAGTAACTGTATTAACACCCTATCTCAAATACCTATTATCCCTCTAGATAAAAAGAACCCAGAGGATGTAGACACTAAAGCGGAAGACCACCTATATGATGCCCTACGTTACGGCGTTATGACAAGACCCCGTAGTAGAAGTATATGGGATTTCACGCCTGACAAACCAAATCAGGGCTTTCAAGCACAAGACACAACATTTGGATACTAAAACATGGCAGATATTGACGAAGTAACCTTTGATACAGATGAAGTTGTAGCTGCAGAGGACGCAGAGGATAGCATCTTTGAAGCTAAATCTAGTATTGTATCCTTTGTTGATGAACGTTTTAGCAGGGCAGAAGATGCTCGCAGGAGTGACGAAGATAGATGGTTACGTGCTTACCGCAACTATCGTGGTTTGTATGGGCCTGACGTAAAGTTTACAGACACAGAAAAGTCTCGTGTATTTGTTAAAGTCACGAAGACTAAGACCTTAGCTGCATATGGGCAGATTGTTGACGTTTTGTTTGGTAACAATAAGTTTCCTATGTCAGTAGATCCATCTATTTTACCAGATGGCGTTGCTGAATCAGTACACATCAACATTGACCCTAATGCCGCAGCAGCAGGTGAAGCACTTAAAAGTGTAACACAAGACAAGCCTTCACGGCCCTACTTACTTGACGGTACTGAGAAGTTAAAACCCGGAGAAACGTTAGCAGATCTAAAGCAGCGTTTAGGGCCACTCAGCGACAAGTTAGCATCCGTATCAGAAAAGGTTGTTGAAGGTGATGGCACAACGCCTACCACCGTTACATTTCACCCTGCTATGGTTGCAGCTAAACGAATGGAAAAGAAGATCCATGACCAGCTAAATGAGTCTGGCGCTTCTTTGCATTTACGCTCTATGGCATTTGAGATGGCTTTGCTTGGTATGGGTGTTATGAAAGGCCCATTTGCTGTAGATAAAGAGTACCCTAACTGGAATGATCAAGGTGAGTATGATCCTCTTATAAAGACTGTACCTGAGTGCAACCACGTAAGTGTGTGGAATTTCTACCCTGACCCAGAAGCTACGTCTATGGATGATGCTGAGTACACTATTGAGCGTCACAAGATGTCACGTACACAGCTACGCTCACTCAAGACACGCCCATACTTTATGGATGATGCTATTGATATGGCAGTTACTAAAGGCCCAGACTATGTGCAGAAGCACTGGGAAATGACTATGGAAGACAATCAGGTTCATGCTGAGTCTGAGCGTTGGGAAGTGTTAGAGTTTTGGGGCTTTGTAGACACTGCTATTTTAGAAGAGCACGGTATTAAGATACCTACTTCTATGAAAGACTTAGACGAAGTAAGTGCTAACGTATGGATCTGTAATGGAGAAGTACTGCGTATGGTACTAAACCCGTTCAAGCCATCACGTATACCTTACTATGCTACCCCATATGAGCATAACCCCTACAGCTTCTTTGGTGTAGGTATCGCTGAGAATATGGATGATACTCAAACACTTATGAATGGCTTTATGCGTATGGCTATTGATAATGCTGCATTGAGTGGTAACTTGATCATTGAGGTTGACGAAACGAACATGGTGCCGGGCCAAGACTTGTCTGTGTACCCCGGAAAAGTGTTTAGGCGTCAGGGGGGTGCAATGGGGCAGAGCATCTTTGGCACCAAGTTTCCTAATGTAGCACAAGAGAATATGCAACTGTTTGATAAGGCAAGAGTTTTAGCGGATGAAAGCACTGGTTTCCCTTCTTTTGCTCACGGTCAGACAGGCGTGTCTGGAGTGGGTCGTACTGCTTCTGGTATTAGTATGCTTATGTCTGCTGCCAACGGCTCTATCCGTACTGTAGTAAAGAACGTAGATGATTACTTGATTCGTCCTCTAGGTAAGGCGTTTTTTGCATTTAACATGCAGTTTGACTTTGACGAAAGTATTAAAGGTGATTTAGAGGTACGTGCGTCTGGTACAGAAAGCTTGATGGCTAATGAAGTACGGTCACAGCGTTTGATGCAATTCTTGCAAGTAGCACAGAACCCAGTACTAGCACCTTTTGCTAAGATGGACTACATCATTCGTGAGATTGCTAAGTCTATGGATCTTGACCCAGACAAGGTTACTAACTCCATGCAGGATGCGGCTATTCAAGCTGAGATCTTGAAGGGCTTTCAGCAGCCCGCACAGCCCCCTGCAGGGCCAGAAGGTGTTGCAGCACCAGAGGGTGCTCCACCTCAAGGACAAGGCCCACAGGGCGTAGCTGATACGTCTGGTGGCGGTGGTTCTCAGATGGGTATAGGTACTGCCCCTACACCTAATGAACAAGGGTTTACTGGTAATGTCGCTTAAACAGTTTGTAAATAACAAGCAAGCTATTGAAGAGTTTTATGCACACATAGATGATCTAGTCACTATACAGCATAGAATCATTGAAAGTGCAGATACACCTGTAGAAGTACACAGAGCACAGGGTGCAATTAGTGTGCTAAGACGATTAAAGCTACTCAGGGAGACAGTCAATGGATTTAGTAAGTAAGCAGACTGATGAGGCACTAGAAGATGTAGATCCTGTATCAGGTAATGAAGTACCTACAGGCTCACTACCAGAAGAGGTACGTGATGATATCCCTGCACAGCTAAGTGAAGGCGAGTATGTTGTACCTGCTGATGTTGTACGCTTTTATGGTGTCAAATTCTTTGAGGATTTACGTACACAAGCCAAAGAAGGCTTTGCTGATATGGAAGCCAATGGTCGTATCGGTGGTGAGCCAATACCACCAGAAGGCATGGAGATGGTTGAGCCAGAGGATGAAGACTTCCCGTTTGACATCTCTGAGCTACAGACAGTCGCAGAAGATCAGCCTATGGTCAATATGAAGGACGGTGGATACTTAAAAGGCTATAATGAGGGTGGAGATGTAACTACACCTGTTATGCCTGAACAGCCTGTTATACCTGACGTTTCTTCTATATTTGAAACAAACTTTATGGCTGATAATATTGAGTATAGAGAATATCGTGACCCAAAAACAGGAGCGGCATTTTCCTTACGCTTTGTTGATGGAAAACCAGATGCAGCAGCCCAAGCTATGATTGACGCAGGTTATGTTGTGTCTGAGAATTATAAATCTCCAGAGATAACTGTGCAAAACCCTGAAACAGGTGAGTCCACTAAAATTAAAGCAAATGAAGAACAGAATAAAGCTAATAGAGAATTAGAGAACGTTAATAAAGCAGCAAAACAATTTGAAGACTATGAAGATGCAGAGCTTTTTGAGTTAGCTACTAATTTAGGTAGCCCAAAGGTAAACAAAGCTTTTGCTGGTCTTAGTACCTTTGCTGGCCCTGTAGGACTTATAGCACAAATAGGTAAACGTGCCACAGGTTTTGCGGTAGCTAGAGAGTTAGAAAAACGTTACAGAGCAACAGATGATGATGCACAAAAAGCTAAGATACAAGAGCTATTTAATGGTGTAACTAGACGCGGAAAAGATGAGGGTCAGGGTATTCTAGGCGGCGGCGGTGTATTAGGCGGCGGCGGTATTCTTAATGACATGAATAATGATGGAAAAGTTGACTTCTTTGATACATGGCTGGGAGATCAGTTTGATAATAGCTATGAAGGCCCATCATTAAGTGACAGCTTTCATGGTTCAAGACGTACAGGTGGTACAGGAACGAAAGCAAAGAAGAGCTTATCTGAACATAAAAGTGGTACTGATTATATCACTAACCCTACTAAAAAAGAGCGTGATAGAAGAGAGAGTGCAACTGACAGAATTAAAGCAGATACTAGCGCTGCTAGAGAAAGGGCAAAAACATCTGCTGCTGCAAAGGCAGGTAAATCTGCACCCAAAAGAGCAGACGGTAAATATTCTGGGTCAGGAAGAGCCGAAGGCGGCTTAATGAAGAAGAACAAAAAGAAATAATAACTAAACGACAATAAATAACTATAAGGCTACCCAGCTTAGGCTGGCCCCAACATAAAGGAGTAAGAAATGTCGGAAGCCCAAACTATTGCAGTTGAATCTGCATCACACATGCGTAATATGTCTCGTGTACAGAGAGATGAACAGGAGTTAGCTCAGCTTTTAAAAGATGCTGGCATAAAACAGGACGATGAAGAGCAAGAAGCCTCAACAGAAGAAGCTACTCAAGAGGAACCCAGTAGCTCAGAGCCTGTCGAACCCGAAGTACAGACAAAAAGTGATACCAAACAAGAAGAAGCCTCAGAGGAAGCAGAAGCACCCGCAAAGGATGATGCTGATCTGAGTGCAGAAGAGAAGAGCTTTAAAAAGCGATACTCTGATATTCGTAAGTACATGCAAGAAAAAGATGCAGAGTATAAAACGGAGTTAGATAAGCTAAAGGGTCAATTAGACTTAGCTGCTAAGAATGAGCTTGTACTACCTAAGTCAGAAGAAGAGATCGATGCTTGGACTAAGAAGTACCCTGATGTAGCTGGTATCATTGAAGCTATTGCGGATAAGAAGGCTAATGAACGTGCCTCTGATCTAGATAGTCGCTTACAAGAAATAGAAAGTATGCGTACTCAAGCTAAGAAAGAAAAGGCCGAGGTAGAGCTACTTAACATACACCCTGACTTCGCACAGATCCGCGAAGATGATGCATTCCATACATGGGCAGAAGAACAGCCTAAATGGGTACAGGATGCTTTGTATGAGAACACCGACGATGCTAAATCAGTAGCTCGTGTATTAGATCTCTACAAGGTAGATAAAGGCATCAAGACAATGAAGCAGTCTAGCAGTGATAAGAATGCTGCTTCTTCTGTAAAGGCTAAGAAGGTATCTACACCTAACCCAGACGATTCATCTAACTATATTAGTGAGTCTATGGTAGCTAAAATGTCTATCAAAGAATACGAGAAGCGCATGGAAGAGATCTTAGATGCTCAGCGCTCTGGAAAATTTATTTATGATATGTCAAAGAAGTAGTTGACAATAACATTATCATAGATAAAACTATAGCATATACACATATATTAAAGTGTGTGTATGCTTTATGAAAAGCACAATCGCCACAAATATAAGACTCACCCTGACGTATAGGCCCAGCGCTTACAGAGAGGCATCTCTAAAGCAAAGCTGACTACCCTACTACAGAAGGCCTCTTTCAAGTGGGTATAGTGTTACTATCAACGCCATATCATTGAAAGGAAACCATTATGGCTATTACATCCGCATCAGGTGGATTTAACGGAAACTTCTCTCCGATTATCTACTCAAAACAGGCACAGATTGCTCTACGGCGTTCTGCTGTCACTAACGCAATTACCAACAACTCATATTTTGGTGAGATTGCAAACCAAGGCGATACTGTTCGCATCCAAAAAGAGCCAGACGTAACCGTCAACGCTCTGCAACGTCATACAAACATCTCTGTTGAGAAGCTTGATGATTCTGACTTTTCATTGACCATCGACAAAGCAAACTACTTTGCCTTCAAGATGGATGACATTGAAGAGCAATTCGCCAATGTAGACTTTGTTCGTTTAGCATCTGATCGTGCAGCTTATAAAATGGCTGACTCAATGGATACAGACGTACTGTCATACATGTCAGGTTTCACCTCTGCAGGTGCGCTGATTACATCTACTTCTGGTGATGCACAGCACCCAACAGCTAACCAGCTTGACGGTGAATTTTTGAAAGTGAATCACTTGGACGCTACTGACTTTGGCTCATTAGGTTCTGCTGACGCAGCTTCAACAGCCTACGCAACTGGTGATTCAATTCCATTGGCCCCACGTTTGCCCGGTGCAACTGCCTTGTCATCCGCAACTGTCTCACCTTTGACTGTTATTGCGCGTATGGCTCGTCAGATGGACACAGCTAACGTTGAGTCACGAGGAAGATGGCTGGTTGTTGACCCCGTGTTCGTAGAGATGCTCAAAGACGAAGACAGTCGTATGTTGAACGCCGATTTCGGTGGCGCTGGCTTGCAAAACGGTCTTGTGTTGAACAACTTGCACGGCTTCCGTGTATATGTTTCAAACGCATTACCTGCTAAGGGTACTGGCGCTGGCACTTCTGGTGCTTTGGCTCAAGATGCCAACTTTGGTGTTATCTTGGGTGGTCAGGATGATGCTGTTGCTTCTGCAGAGCAGATCAACAACGTGGAAAACTATCGTGATCCAGATTCATTCGCTGACATCGTGCGCGGTATGCACCTTTACGGTCGCAAAATTCTTCGCCCACAAGCGTTGGTCACTGCAGCATACAACGCTGCTTAATTGATGTTATACTTAGGGGCTGGCTACATGCTGGCCCCTTTGTGCTTATTATAAGGGATACCCTCAATGGCTATTACTACAGCAATGTGCAACTCGTTCAAGCAAGAGCTACTTGGCGGTGTTCACGATCTTGATACTCACACACTAAAATTGGCTCTAATTAAATCTTCACCATCAGGTACGTATGGTGCAGCTACTACTAACTACTCAAATGTTACTGGTAACTCAGATGAAGCATCAGGAACAAACTACTCTGCAGGTGGTCAATCACTGGATGGAGCATCAATTACTTTAGCAGGTACTACTGCTATTGTTGACTTTACTGACGAAGTGTTTTCAAATGTTACTGTTTCTGCAGATGGTTGTATAATCTACAATTCTTCACAGTCTAACAAAGCAATAGCAGTTATTGACTTTGGCGGTACAGTAAGTGCAACAGCAGGTGACTTGACTATTCAGTTTCCTGCAGCAGGTGCGTCTACAGCAGTAATTCGTATTGCATAAAATACTTTTAAGGGTGCCTACCTATGACAATTAAGTTTGCAGATCGTGTAAAAGTAAGTACATCCAGTACAGGAACAGGAACTATAAGTCTTGGGTCTGCAGTAGATGGTTTTCAAACTTTTGCTCAAGGGGGTATCCTTAATGGTAATTCAGTAAGATACACAATTACTAACGGCGATAGCTGGGAGGTAGGCACTGGAGTTTACGCCTCTAGCGGTAACTCAATGACAAGATCTTATGAGTCTAGCTCTACAGGATCTTTACTTAACTTGTCTGGTACATCAGAAGTATTTATTACTGTAGCCTCTGCAGATATCAATAATTTAGCTGATACTGTACCTAAATCTACGGGCGGGCAGTTTGATGCTAATGTAGACTTTGCTGCAGGTATTGATGTTACAGGTAATATTACTGTTACTGGTACTGTAGATGGAAGAGACGTAGCTACAGACGGTACTAAGCTAGATGGGGTAGAGGCTTCTGCTACAGCAGATCAAACTGCTGCTGAAATAAGAGCTTTGGTAGAGTCTGCGACAGACAGCAATGTTTTCACTGATGCAGACCACTCTAAGTTAAACGCCATAGAAGCATCTGCTACTGCAGACCAGACAGGCGCAGAAATAAAAACTTTATATCAAGCAGAAGCTAATGCTTACACAGATGCTAAAGACACTAAACTGTCAGGTATTGAAACAGGTGCCACAGCAGATCAGACTGCTGCTGAGATACGCACTCTTGTAGAGTCTGCGACAGACAGTAATGTTTTCACTGACGCTGATCATAGTAAGCTTAACGCTATTGAAGCAGGAGCAACTGGTGATCAAACAAATGCTGAGATCAGGGCGGCGGTAGAAGCCGCTACTGACAGTAATGTGTTTACAGATGCAGACCATTCTAAGCTTGATGCAATAGAAGCAAGCGCAGATGTAACTGATACTACTAACGTAACTGCCGCTGGTGCCTTAATGGATAGCGAGGTTACTAACCTAGCACAAGTTAAAGCATTTGATAGCTCCGACTATGCTACAGCCGCACAGGGTACTACTGCTGATGCCGCACTGCCTAAATCTGGCGGGGCTATGACAGGTGCTATTACTACTAATAGTACTTTTGATGGCCGTGATGTAGCGGCTGATGGTACAAAGTTGGACGGTATAGCTGCGGGTGCCAATGTTGGCATTGGTAGTTTGGCTGCCGATAGTTCCCCACAGTTGGGTGGTGTTCTTGATGTAAACGGACAAGCGATTGATTTCGGGGATGATGAACATCTACGGTTGGGAAACAACAACGAACATAGAATTTATCACAAGGGAAATGGCAGCACTTTAAGAATTGAAGCGACAAGTGCAGGTAAATCGATTGAAGTAAGAGGTGTGCCTAGCTCCAACTCATTCTTTAGCGTTTTAGATGCTAACGGAACGAACATAATTAAAGCAACGATGAACGGTTCTAGTAGTGGGGTTACTCTGCACCACGGCGGTGGAACAAAACTTGCCACATCATCATCGGGCATAACCGTAACAGGAACCCTAGCTGCAACAGCCGTAACGGGTGATGGCAGTGGGCTTACTAACCTTCCTGCCCAGTCCGATAATACCAAGATGCCATTGGCTGGTGGCACGTTTACTGGTGATGTTACCCTTGAAGGGGCTTCTTATGATGTAACTTGGGATAGCTCAGACAATGCACTTGAATTTGGCTCTTTAGCAAAAGCGAAGTTTAACAGTAATCTTGAAATATTTGGAGCCACTCATTCTGAAATTCACAATACTTCGTCGGGCAATCAACTTATTATTAGGCAGAATGCGCCTGATCAAGACATCAACTTAATGGCAGACGCTGGCAATGGGACGTTCCAAACTGTATATGTCAAACTAGACGGTTCAGAGGGTGAAGTTTTACTTTATCATTACGGGACTGAAAAACTTGCGACAAAAAGCACAGGTATAGATGTTTCTGGTAATATCGCTGTTTCAGGCACCGTGGATGGTCGTGATATTGCTTCTGATGGTACAAAGCTAGACGGTATAGCTGCGGGTGCTAATGTTGGTATTCCAACAACAGGCGGGACGTTTACGGGCGGTGTAACCCTTTTCACTGGTACGGTCACTGATAGATTCGTTTTAAATGACAACGTCCCCTTGCGTATCGGAACGGGTCACGACTTTACCATAATGCATAATGGAACCAACACCATTATTACTGGCGATGCCATTTTCGAAGATACCATTAAAATTAAACAGGGTGGAGTGTTAGCGTTTACCACTTCTTCTAATGTAAACAGATCAATTATTCAGTTTGATGGAACCCGAACCACATGGACAAACATAAGTAATTATCCAATTAGAATTGACGGTAGTTTTGAGGTTGTCAGTGGTTCTTCAAGCATTGCTTCGTTTGAAACCACTGGTGTAGATTTATATTACTCCAACAGTAAGAAATTTGAGACAACAAGCACAGGTGTAGACATCACGGGTACTTTGACCAGCGATGGGCTGACTGTGGATGCTACTACATCAACGGCTGTACAAGCAAATGCTGATGCTGGTTATTCATTGTTCAATGGTTCTACCAATAGTTCTGGCGCAAGAATAAACATCTCAGGAGCAAGCGCATCTAGCGGTATTGCAATCAACGGATACAACGCAGCGCAGAATGGTTATACACCTCTGAACTATTTGGCGGCAGATCACCGCTTTAAAATTGGTTCTAGCGAAAAGATGCGACTCGATGCGAGCGGTAACTTGCTAGTGGGCAAAACGACAACTGCATTTGGAACTGACGGAACGCATATAAACAGTAGTGGTTATTTAGAAGTAACAAATACTAGCGGTGAGCTTTTGTATTTGAACCGCCTGTCAAACGATGGTGATTTGATTAGGCTTTACAAAGATTCGGCACAAGTGGGAAGTATTTCAAGTGTTAGTTCACGCCTAAAAGTGTCTTCAAATGATGCCCAAGGTTACTTCTTTTTGAACAATGGCACAGCAGATGCATCAAATAAACTATGGTTGAATGGTTCACTGCTTGCGTGGGATAATAGTGCATACGACATAGGTGGCTCTACGACAAAGTTTAAAGACCTCTACCTGTCAGGCACAGCAAACGCAGCCAACTTCAACAGCACCTCAGACGCTACCTTAAAGACCAACGTAGAAACACTCAGCGGCTCACTGGATGCAGTGATGTCCATGCGGGGTGTGTCATTCGATTGGGTGGAAAGCGGAGCCGCTGAAATAGGTGTAATCGCTCAAGAAGTAGAAGAAGTTGTGCCAGATGTAGTAAACACTAATGGTGAAGGCATTAAGTCAGTAAAGTACGGCAACCTTGTAGGTGTGTTAATTGAGGCCATTAAAGAACAGCAAACGCAAATAGATGAGCTAAAATCAAAGATAGGAAAATAAGTATGTCTATAGAATACACTTGGAGTATACCCACAGTAGAACGTAATTTAGCAGACGGTGGTGTGACAATGGCACACTGGCGTTGTAATGCAGTAGATGGTGAGTATAGTGCATCATTGTATGGTACATGTGGCTTGAAGTATGATGCAGGTGCAGATAACTTCATTGCTTATGAGAGCTTAACTGAGGCAAATGTAATTGCTTGGGTAAAAGCTATTGTAGAATCATCTAATATAGAAGCTTCACTAGCAGCAAATATTGAAGAAGATAAAACGCCTACTACTGGTGCCGGGATACCTTGGTAATAAAGTAGCTAATAGTGAAAGGACACGACGATGGCTATAAAAATAAGCGGCACAACAGTCGTAAATGACAGTAGGCAACTACAGAATATTGCCAGCTTAGACAGCACAACAGCGGCTACGATTGGGGCGGCTGCAGCCGGTGGAGCTACACTTTCTTCATCAGGTACTTTCAATGCAGGCAGCGTAGAAATAACTATACCAAATGCTGATTTTGTTAAGGTTGTGTTTTATGATGTCTCAACAAGTAATAGCTATAACAATAACAGATGTTACATACGGATTAAGCCTGTAAATGGCGGTTATGATACAGCAGGTTGGCCTAACTCTAACTATGACACTGCGGGATTTTCGAGAGGCTACAGTAGCTCCAGCAACCTAACAGACAACCAACCTATTTGGGTTTGTACGGGTTACTGTGATTACTTTGACGGCTTTATAGAGATTAGAAACCCCAAAAGTACGACAGAAAAGAAATTTGGGCACTTTGAATTTTTCCACCGCTTTGAAAGTCAAAACCAAAATTATCAACTTTCTTATAATAACGAGTCGCATGGCACTCATAGGTGGAGGCAAACCGCTGCAATAGATAAGATTAAATTAGAATATTACGTCGGAGGCAGTAACTATAATGGTCGTTACGAAGTTTGGACGATAACGTAGGAAATAATAATTATGGCAACTTTATTTAAAAATGTTGACGGTGTTCAGGTAGAATTAACCGCAGAAGAGATTTCTGAACAAAAGCAACAACACGATTATTACGATCAGCATATTGCTCCTACTGTGGGTAGAGAGAAGCGAAATTCTTTATTAGAGGCAACAGATTGGTGGGCAGTAGGGGATCTTATAATGACCGAAGAACAGCGTTCTTATCGTCAAGCTCTGCGAGACATTACCGCCCATGATAAATGGCCTCTATTGATGCCAGAAGATTGGCCGACTAAGCCAGACGAGGGATAATAAATGTTAGGCTTTTTACCACTAGCAACTACTACTTTAGCATCCTCTCAGGCAGGCGTTTCTGCAGAGGTGGCTATCACTGGTGTAGTTGCTACTGGTGCAGTTTCTAATGTTATAGAAAAAACTACAGCGGGTGTTTCTGGTGCGTCTGCTACAGGTTTTGTAAATGCCCTTTCTGTAAACATCTCTGAATTATTAAGCTCTGTTTCTGCTACTACATCTATAGGCTCTATTGAATTAATTTCTGGTAAACTTATATCAGGTGTTTCTGCAACAGGTATAGTAGTAGCTGTAGGTTTTAATGCTAAAGGCAATCATGTATTGTCTTCTGTAAGCGCAACAGGCTCTATTGAGTCAGTTTCTGTTGATGGCTTTGAAGTTGATGTATCTGAGAGTTTAGAATCTGTTTCTGCTGCAGGTGCAATAGGTGCCCTAAAAGTTAATACGTCTGAATCACTAGCTAGTGTATCTGCAACAGGTACAGTAGTATCCGTAGGTTTTGATGCTAAAGGTAATCATACAGTAGGGTCTGTAAGTGCTACAGGTTTTATCAATGATTTTGAAGTTGGTATAACTGAAAGTTTACAGTCTGTTTCTGCTACGGGTGCAGTTGTAGCTGTAGGGTTTGATGCTAAAGGCAACCAGACATTAGCATCTGTAAATGCTACAGGGTTTATTCAACCCGTAAGTATTAATAGTTTTGAAGTTGATGTATCTGAGAGTTTACAATCTGTTTCTGCTACAGTCTCACTTGGTACTGTACAGGCTGTAATTAATGTAGGTAAGCTATTAAATAGCGTAGCATCAACAGGTAGTGTAGCAAATGTTATAACGCATGTTGGTGCAGGTGTTTCTGGTGTACTAGCTACAGGTTCAGTCGAACCCCTTAGCTTTGATATATTTGAAGTTGATGTATCTGAAAAGCTACTGTCTGTTTCAGCTACTGGTGTAGTAACTTCTGTAAAACCTAATTTAAACGTATTACTTAATAGTGTAGCTGCTAATACAAACATAGCTGGTGTTTTAGCAACAGGTATTGCACTACAGTTTGATGTAAATGCCTTTGATAAAGATAGAGTTATCTATATACTAGCAGTACCAAAAGAAAACGTAGTATATATTAAACCAGATAATAGAACAATTATGATTAATGAAATAAGTAATATTAATCAAACAATAAGAGTTGCAGCCTAAAGGATAACAAATGTCATATAAGTGGCCTGATAAAGATAAAGATGAATTGCTTGACTACAGCATTGATTGGTCACGCTTTCTAGGTACAGATACTATTTCTGCAGTTTCGTGGTTTATAGATGCTGCAGATGGTACTAAAACACAGGTTAGTGATAATGACGTTGTTGATGGATTACAGTTTATTCAAGGTACATATACTAATACTGTCTCTACAATTAGGTTAGGTTTAGGTACAAATAATAAACGCTATAAAATTACGTGCAAAATAACTACAGTGGGTTCCTTAGTATATGAACGCTCTGTCCTGTTGCGCGTGAGGGAGAAGTAAGATGGCATACGATTATCTTGGGTTAGTTAATGATGTGAATCGTAGGCTTAATGAAGTAGAATTAACATCTTCTAATTTTGCTGCTACTACAGGTTTTTACAGTTTTGCTAAAGATGCAGTAAACTCTTCTATTCGGCACATCCAGCAAGAAGAGTATGAGTGGCCTTGGAATCACGTAGAGCAGGAAGAGGTACTACTTGCTGGTGAGGTTCGCTACAGTTTTCCTTATGATGCTAAGACTATCAATATGAATAGCTTTCGTATCAAAAGAAATGCAGATTTAAGCGTAGATACCGTTAAACTTAAAGTACTTAGCTATGAAGAATATCTTGACAAGTATGCTGATTATGAGTATAACTCTAACACTAGCGTAAGATCTGTACCCTCTTTTATTATAAGAGCGCCTAGCAGGGAGTTACTGGTAGTACCAGCCCCAGACAAGGCGTATGAATTAGTTTATGAATATTACACAACTGGTTTTGATTTAGAGCTACACTCAGATGTTCCTAATCTCCCCGAAATGTACAAATATGTAATCGTTGATGGTGCTATGTACTATGTCTATCAGTTTAGAGGTGACATGCAAGCAGCACAATTAGCTATGCAGAAGTTTGAGCAGGGAATTAAACAATTACGTAGCATACACATAAATCGTACTGAATATGTACGTGATCGAAGAGTATCCTTCTAATGGCAACACAATGGCAGACATTCCCTATAGAGTTTAGAGGTGGTCTTATCTCTAATCTCAGCCCTTTGCAGCATGGTACAAATGCTGTCGGGTCTGCCACTATATTACAAAACTTTGAAGCCAATAAAGAGGGTGGCTACTCCAAGATAAGAGGCTATGCTAAATATAGCTCAACAACTGTACCTGGATCTGGCCCCATACTTGCGCTTAAAGTTATTAGCTCTGGTAGGGTTGTAGCAGCACGTAAGAATGGTAGTAATCAAACACAGTATTACTATAGTACAGGCTCTTCGTGGACTAGCATGGCTACTAGCGTCGGTACTAATGGTGGTAAAGCTAGGCACATTTTATATAACTTAGAGGGTGATGATAAAGTTATATTTGTTGATGGTACTAACTACCCAGCTATATATAATACATCAGGTAATTCTACTACCTTTATGACATCCTCTAATAGCACAGATGTGTTGGGTGCAGAACATGTAGCTGTATTTAAAAACACTGCCTTCTACTCTAAAGGTAATAACATCTACTTTACTGCCCCTTTTACTGTGGATGATTTTAGTGTTGCTAATGGTGCAGGTTCTATAAATGTAGCGAATGATGTTACAGGTCTAGCAGTATTTCGTGATCAACTGATTATATTTACTACTGACTCTATTAAACGTTTGACAGGTAGCAGCTCTGCTGACTTTACTGTGTCACCTATTACTGACCGTATTGGTTGCATTAATGGGGATACTATTCAAGAGGTTGGTGGTGACATTATGTACCTCGCCCCTGATGGTATCAGACTATTGAGTGCTACTGATCGTATCGGTGACTTTGCTTTGGATGTAGCTTCTAATCAAATAGCCAAAGATGCTACTATCTTTCTTAGCCAAACATCTAGCTTTTGCTCTGTGTTATTTAAAGAAAAAGCTCAATACAGGATATTTGCGTATGTACAATCAGAGCAAGATGATGCAGCTAAAGGTCTTATAGCTACAAAGTTTATATCTCAAGGTGCTGCAGGTATGGCTTGGTCAACCACCAAAGGCATTAAAGCATTTGTAGCAGACAGCAGATACACAGGAACAGCGGAGACAATAGCTTTTGCTAATGAGGATGGTTACGTCTATACTATGGATACAGGTTCAGACTTCGATGGTGCTGCTATAGAAGCTATCTACGAATCTCCTTTCATGCCTATAAGTGACCCACAGGTACGTAAAACTTTCTACAAGATGACTCTGTACGCTGAACCTACAGGTAACATGAGTCTAGACTTAAACCTAAAGTACGACTTTGCTTCTGCTTCTAACACCAAAGTAGTGCAGCCAGCTACACAGCAGATTTCTGGTACAGGTGCATCTGTGTTTTTATTTGGTGCATCTAATGCTGTATTTGATACAGCTACATTTGGTGGTGAGCTTGATAAAATATATGACACTAATGTTATTGGTTCAGGTAAAACAGTAGCATTAAGATTAGAAGATCTTTCAACTAATCCCACCTTTACACTCGACACGGCTTTGTTAGAATACAGCCAAGAAGATAGACAATAAGGAAACGACATGGCAGGTTATACAAGACAGGATACTGCAAACAACATTGCCAATGGTAACGTTATTGATGCAGATGATTTTGACGCAGAGTACAATGCAGTAGAAAGTGCTTTTAATGCCTCTACAGGGCATAAGCACGATGGTACTGCTGGTGAAGGCGCACCTATAACTAAGGTTGGCCCAAGCCAAGACCTCATTGTGTCGGGTACTAATGTCTTACCTAAAACAACAAACACCTTAGATCTAGGCTCAACGGGTGCAAAGTTTAAAAATAGCTTCTTCGATGGCACTGTAACAACAGATGATCTTGCTGTAACGGGTGGTTCTGTTCTTACTGGTAACGCTACCGTAGGGGGAACACTAGGTGTGACAGGGGCAGCAACGCTGTCTAGTACAGCAGCCATTACAGGTAACACTACAGTAGGAGGTACATTAGGGGTTACGGGAGCATCTACGTTAGCCAGTGCTGCAGTTACAAATAATGCTACAGTAGGCGGTACTCTTGGTGTTACTGGTAATAGTACCATTGGTGGTACCCTTGGCGTAACGGGCCAGATTACAGGTAATGTAACAGGTAATGTAACTGGTAACACAGCAGGTACACATACAGGTGCTGTAACAGGTAATGCATCTACTGCAACTGCATTACAAACTGCAAGAAGCATTACTATTGATGGAGATGTAGATGCTAGTGCTACAAATTTTGATGGTACAGGCAACATTACCCTTACAACAACTTTGGATACAGTAAACTCTAATGTAGGCTCGTTTGGTAGCTCTACAGCTATACCTGTTGTTACTGTAAATGGTAAGGGTTTAGTTACGGGTGTAAGCACTGCTAATATCACTACCGCATTAACTGTGGGCGCTGATAGTGGTTCTAACGATAGTGTAGCTCTAGCTACAGACACTTTAAACTTTGCTGGTACTGCTAATGAAATTGAGACTGCAGTAAGCAACAACCAGATTCAAATTGGTTTACCTAGCGCAGTTACAGTAGGTAGCCTTAATACATCAGGTAATGTTATTGTTGGAGGAAACTTAACTGTATCAGGCACCACTACTACAGTAAACACTGAGACTATTAACTTAGCTGATAACCAGATCTTATTAAATTCTAATGAAACGGGTACTCCTTCACAGAATGGTGGTATTGAGATTGAACGTGGTACATCTGCTAACAAAACCCTTGTATGGAATGAAACAAGTGATAAGTGGACTGTAGGAAGTGAGACGTTTGTAGCGGGTACGTTTGAAGGCAACCTTACAGGCAATGTAACAGGTAACACAGCAGGTACACATACAGGTGCTGTAACAGGTAACGCTTCTACTGCTACAGCTTTAGCTACATCACGTACTATTAGTCTTACAGGTGATGTATCAGGTAGCGCTTCTTTTAACGGTACAGCTAATGCTACTATTACTGCAACTGTAGCGGATGACAGCCATAATCATGTTATATCAAATGTCGATGGCTTACAGACTGCATTGAATGGTAAAGCAGCCCTTGCAGGTAGCTCTTCACAATCATTCCAAGCATCTACTATTGATTTAGGTGATTGGACAATTACTCAATCTGGATCTGATTTAAAGTTTGCTTATCAAGGCACAGACAGACTTAAACTAACGAGTGCAGGTGCGCTTACAGTAGAGAATGATGTAACAGCATTTGGTAGCGCATAAAGAGGATATTAAATCATGTCAGTACCAAGTGGAACAGCAAGTCTAAGCGATATACAGACTGAGTTTGGTGGCTCAAACCCTATATCTATGTCAGAGTACTATGACCTACAGTCAAACCCTTCTGGTATACCTTCAAGTGGTGCCCTATCTATTGATGATTTTCGTGGTAAGGATAATGTTTATACTCTTACCTCAGATATTTTTACTAGCTCAATAACCCTTACTGCCGATGATATAAACGGTAGTGGTGCTGCTTGGGTTGGAGTATCTGGCGGCGGCGGCGGCGGTGCTGGTGTAATATATGCTTCATCATCTGGGTTTGGCGCAACGGGATCGGGGGCCCCCGGCGGCGCTGGCGGTATTCATGGCTTATTTCTTAGTGATGTAACAGATTTAATAGGTGCCTCTTTTGTAGCGGGCAGTGGCGGCGGCGGTTCAAATACGGGCCACACTCCGGGGTCAAGCGGTAGATCAAGTAGGGGTAGTTCTGGTGGAAGCAGCACTTTCAGTTATGGCAGCGTAACCGCTGGAGGTGGCGGCGGCGGTTTAGGTGGCTACAGTGGCTCTGGTGCTAGAGATCCCGGCACTCAGGGATCAGATACGGGTATAGATATTACGGCTTCTATTGCCAGTTACTACTCTGGGAAAGTTACCGCAGGCACTACAGGGGCTTCACGAGGCTCCGCGGGCGCGGCTGGCCCAAAAGTATTCACAGGGGGCGAAAACACTCCGGGGAATTCTTATGGCGGTTCTGGCGGTAGCGGTAATCTGACTATAATATACGAAGCCGTGCCACAAGTAACATGACCCAGCTTACACCAGAACAACTAGAAGCTATGATGGACAGAGCCGCTAAGAAGGGTGCTAGACAAGCCCTGTGCGACTTAGGATTAGCTGACTTAGATGCAGCCAGTGATATTAAAGAATTACGTAGTCTATTAGACTCATGGCGTGATACAAAGAAAAGTATATGGAAAACACTCGTACAATTAGGTACAGTTGCAGTACTGACATTCATAGCTACTGCTGTGTGGATGCAAGTAGGCAAGTAAGGATAAGATAGATGGCTAAACGTTTTGCAGGATTTACACCAGAGCAGCTAGGTAAAATTGATCCTAGCCTTAAAGGTATGCAGTCTGATGAGCAAGAAAAGATTATTGCAGCTAACCCTGCCTTAGCAGCCCGTGTAGGTAAAATGACACAGATGGCACAAAAGCGTATAGGCATGGCAGAGGGTGGATTTGTTGATCTGGAATCGCGTTTAAGTGCCCAACGTAGGGGTTTCTCAGGTGCTGGGCAGGTGCCACCACAGCAATACTTGGTACAAGACCCTTTTCAAAGACCAGACGGTATAACCCCTAGTCTGGGATCTGGCTATCTCGCAGACGCGCTTCGTCCTGCAATAGGTATAGGTCAATTACCTACACAACTACCTACAGACGTAGCTATTTCATCAGGTGTACCACCTCACTCACACGGTGGCGGCGGTGAGGTTCTACCAAGCGGCGATTTATCTGGTGGTAATAACCCTGCACCTAATCAGCAACCACAGGATTTAAAGTCTGTTTTTGAAAAGCAAAAAGAGCTAGACATGGGTTTTGCTCAGATTGATATGGAAGCACAGACTAAAAAGGATGCGCTTCAAGAAGCTCTTACAATGAGATATGGTTTTGCAGAAGGTGGCGATACATCTGGTGCAGATGACGATAAAAAGGATAAGCCTGACCCAATGTCTGAGGCAGGTAAGGCTGCTGCTGGGCTAACTAAAACTGCGCTAGAAAGCCCTGAGACTTTAGTAAAAGATACAGAAGTTAAAGAGACTACAGAAGAACAAAAGAAGGCTGGTGAAATTGCAGAAGGCACAGGTGAGGCTGCTACTGTAGATGAAGCTGCTGCTACTGTTGCTACACCTGCTGCTGCAGTTACAGCACCTGTAAAAACACCTGCTGCTACTGTTCTTCCTGAGACTGTTTCTGCAGAAGTAAGTGATACACTCAAGAAGCTAGAGGCTGCTACAGGTAAGCCAAGCTCTGATGCATTAGCAGAAGCTGCTACAATGTCACCAGAGAAGCTAAAAAGCTTAGGCCTTACTGTTGAGCAGATTGAACAAGCTCGCCGCGTAGAAGGTGCGCCTACTCGTAAGGTAGAAGCTGGTGAGATGATTGAAGGCTCCACAGTAGACATGGAGCGTGTAAAGAAAGAAGTAAACTTTGAGGCAGCTACAGGTGCACCATCAACTGATGCTACTGTACAAGGACAGCTAACTGGCTTGATGGAAGACTTTGAGGGTGCTGCTCCCCCTGCATGGGCTGCAGGTGCTATGAGGGCAGCGGCTGCACGTATGGCTAGTCGTGGACTGTCATCTTCATCTATGGCTGGACAGGCTATCGTACAGGCTGCAATGGAGAGCGCCATCCCTATCGCCTCTCAAGATGCTAAGACTGTTGCAAGCTTTGAGATGCAGAACCTGTCAAACAGGCAGCAGACTGCTATGTTCGCTGCACAGCAACGCGCTCAGTTTCTAGGCTTAGAGTTTAACCAAGATTTTCAAGCTCGTGTAACTAACGCAGCTAAGATCTCTGACATTGCCAATATGAATTTTAGTGCAGAGCAACAGATTGCGCTAGAGAATGCTCGTATGGCACAGACTGTTGATATAACAAACCTTAACGCTAAGAATGCTAAGATCATGGCTGATGCTGCAGCTATGTCACAGGTAGACATGGCTAACCTCAACAACCGCCAACAAGCTAACATACAATCTGCTAATGCGTTTCTTCAAATGGATATGGCTAACCTGTCCAATGAGCAGCAGACTACAATGTTTGCAGCACAGGCGCAGATCAATGCTATGCTTTCTGATCAGGCCGCAGAGAATGCTGCTCGACAGTTTAACGCTTCTAGTGAGAACCAAGTAAATCAATTCTTTGCTGATCTAGGAGCACGGGTACAACTCGCTAATGCTGACCAAGCTAATGCTATGTCACGATTCAATGCAGGTGAGGCTAATGCCTTAGCACAGTTTAACACAGCACAGGCTAATCAGCGTGAGCAGTTTAACGCTACAAACCGTTTAGTGGTAGCACAGGCTAACGCCCAATGGGCACAAGCATACACGACAGCAGATAATGCAGCTATCAATGAAGCAAACCGTTTAGATGCTCAGCGTCAGGGGCAGATGACATTGAATGCGTATAATGCTACAATTCAAACGTATCGTGATTTGATGAGTTTTGCTAATACTACAGCAAACAATGATGCAGATCGTGCTACATCAATTATGGTGGCTAAGATACAATCAGATGCAGCAAAGTATGGTGCAGATAAAGCAGCACAGGCGGCAGCGTCATCAGCGGCAGCGGAAAAGACTTCTGGTTTCTGGAATGCTGTTGGTTCTTGGGCTGGCAGCGCATTCGGATAAGGATAATATAATGGCTAATCAATACCGCTTTCTACCTGACTTTAGTGTCTTTGAGAATGATGAACAGAATAATGTATCAACAGAAGATACAAGCTCTTCTATCATGTCTCGTAATAGGCAGGTTGATACAGATGCATCAGGTACAGGTGGCGAATTTTTAGAGCGCTTCTATCAAAACCTACGTGGTTCATTTAAGGACGATGATAAGTTTAAACAGACGTTTATGTCTAAGGATCGCCCTAAGCCTGATATTTCTGAGCTACGATCTTACGTTGACAGGGTTAAAGGCTCTAGTGGTATTGAAGATGCCTTACTTGAAGCCACAGGGATGTATAATACTGGTATGCCATCTGATGATAACTCAATGACTATTAAAGATGCACCAGACGGTATCACTATACCTAAGCAACCAGATGTCATGGTAGATGAGCTATCTTCTGGCTTAGGGTCATACCTACGTAACCGCACCAACAAAGGTTCGTCTTTTGTAGGTGAAGGTGTACAGATGGCTAGTGCAGGGTCTTTATCTATAGAGGATATGGATCTAGCTAGAATGATGGCAGGTCAAACCATGAGGAAAGAAGCTGCTGAGATGGGCTTACCTGTGGTTGACATGGAAGAAGAAGCTAAGAAAAGCGCTGTAGAGGCAGCAAGGGAGAGAGCTAAGAAAGGTATCACACAATCTAAAGGTGCCCCTCAAGGGATTATGTCTCCCAAGGCAGTAGCAGAGGAAGAGGTAGAAACTGCAGAAGATACTACTCCAGTAGTAGAAGATAGAGGATCTGCGAGAGAAGATGCTATATCTGCTGGGTTAGAGAAAACAGTACCGCCCGGTATAAAGTTTGTTAAGGCAGAAAACACTTCTGCAGGAAAAGCTGAAAGAGGTATGTATCAGTACGCATATGAACAGGGCATCAAGGGAGATGAATTACGTTCATTTATGGCACAAACCGCACATGAGTCACGTAGATTTGCGAGTATTAGAGAGGGTGGGTATCTTAAAACAAAAGTTAACGGCTCTTGGGTTGAACGTACTCCTGCACAGATAGCCGCTAAACTTGGAGGTAGTGCTGAAAGAAAAGCTGCCTTTAATGCACTAGCTAATAACAAAGCATTTACTGACGGTACAGACGCGCAAAAAAATAATATGATATTCGACATATATTATGACGATCAGTATAGAGGTGAGGACTTTAAATTAGGTAATACTGAGGTTGGGGATGGTAGCCGCTACAAAGGTAGAGGTTACATTCAACTAACAGGCAGGGCAAACTATAGACAAATAGGTGAAGATATAGGCATTGACCTAGAGAATAACCCAGAATTAATGTTAGACCCTAAAATAGCCAGAAAAGCAACAGTAGCTTGGTGGAAAAGAAATGTTAGATCAAGAGAGCCTGATTACACTAATACAACACGAGTAACCCAAATAGTAAATGGTGGTGACGAAGGCTTAGATGATCGAAAAGAATTGTTTAGCAAGTACAGATTCAATGCACCTCAAACTTCCCTACGCCCTTCTGCTAGACCTGACACAAGAGTAGCATCTAACTAATGTTTGGCTTACCCCTAGAATTACTGACTATGCTCTTCTCAACAGTGTTGGGGGGAGTAATGTCTATATGGGGTCAGAGCATGAAGAACAAGCAAGAGCAGAATAAGATGATGCTTGCTAATGCTCAGTTTAATGCAGATCAAGTCAACTCTGCTAGGGATGCAGGTAAGACAGATAAGCACTTTGCATGGACACGTAGAATCATTGCTCTATCTGCTGTGTTCTCTATTATAGTGTTGCCTAAGCTGGTGGCAGTATGGTATCCTGACGTAAGCGTTATTGTAGGGTACACAGAAGTACAGGGCGGCTTCCTTAACTGGCTGTTTGGCCCTGCAGAAGCAACCCAATGGAAGTACGCTAACGGATTCGTAATAACCCCCTTAGACACACATATCGTATCAGCCATCGTAGGATTATACTTTGGCGCAGGATTTACAAAGTAAGGCATAAAGATGACAAACTTATTTCAAGGGCCAATTCCAGGTCAATCTCTAACAGATGAACCACGTAACCATGCATGGGAAAACCCACCTGAGATGGATACAATGGAAGAAGCTGTCATGTACTACATTGATAAGCTTTCTGATGAAGACTCTATGGATGATCTGGCCCTATTGTTTGACCTTGGAGCTAACATACAGGACGTTACAGAAACCTTGATGATCATGGGTACTATGAAAGGGTTGCACACCGTTGATGTACAGATGCTGGCTGCACCTATCGTAGGAGCCTATATAAAGGCCGCTATGGTGCCCTATGGTGTTGAGACACCTGAGACAGCAGTAGATCCAGATAAGCTACGCACAGCGCGTGAGAAGCGCCGCTTAGATGTAATCATTGCAGACGCCATAGAAAAGAGCGTTAAGTCTGGTGAGGATGAAGGAACAGAGATGCTTCGTGGTATGCAGGATGCTATAGACGAAGAACCAGAAGCAGCAGCAATAGAACAGCCTATGGATAAAGCCCCAGAGGAGCCTATGGTTGAAGGTGAAACACCGCAAGGTCTTATGGCGCGAGGACAATAGATATGAGTGAAGCAGCACAAGCATTTCTGACAGGGTTTTTTAAGACATCTGCAGAGAACATTCAAAGACGTAAGAAAAAAGCAGAAGATTACATGGATGATCTTCGTGAGAATCAGGCTGCGTATCAAGCTAAAGCTGACTTGAAGATTAAAGCACGTAATAATGCTGAAACTCTTACACAGAAAATCCTTAGTAAGGGCGGCACAAAAGATATGGTAAAGGCTGCATATGCAGAGAATGGCTTAGATGGGTTATCTACTTTAGATGGTGTTCTGTCTAAAGGTGTAGCAAGTCAAGGCATAGACTTTGTGAAGAACAACGCTGATATATTTGCTGCCACTACTCTTGATCCTTCTATGACAGGTGTGACTATACAAGATATGCTTGATGAAGGTTTTGGCATTGGTAAGTATACCACAGGCGATTATAAACGCCCTGAGTCTAATTGGTGGGATCGTACAACTGGGCGTACTGCTATGGACGATGTTCGCTTCAAGCTAGACCAAGAAGAAGTCTATGAAGGCATGAGCTTGTTTGATCTAAAGCAAATGGCGTCATCCTCTGCGTATAATAAAGTAGGCGGTAACTCTTACCTTACTTACCTGTCTCCTAACTTGTTTGGTGAGAATGATGTATCTAGTGCACGTATAGATTTTCAGTCTACAGTAAATGCTAATGATGCCTTTCAATTAGTGCAGGATGAGATAGAGACTATAGAAGAAGAAATTATTACACATAAAAAGGCAGTAGAACGTGGTGTAGAAGGTGCACAGTCGGATCTTCTAATAGCCCAAGATAAATTAGAAAAAGCAGAAAAGAAAAAACTACAAGTTTTAAATGAGCAGTTTGTACCCTATGTGCAAGACCAAGCTGCAGCTTACTATGGTGAAACTTTTGTGAAGCGAATGGGTAGTCAGTACGACAACATCGTTGGTGTTCCGGGATGGACTGCAGCGACTTTGGGTGGCGCAATAGAGGAAGAACCTTCTTCTAATTTAGCTCCCCAAAATTCTTTACGTCCTAGAGCTAGACCTAGTACAGAAAGCCTGAGCGATGCTAGCTCGCCTACTGGGATTCAAACTAATACAGATCAACCTAAAGCACCTACAGTGCCTTCTGTTCCAGCCCCTGCAGCGGATCAACCAGTAGAGACTGTTAAGATTGTTAATCAAGACAACGCTCCTATCCCTGTACAAACACAGGACATGGAAGGTTTACCCTTCTCGTTAGAGCCTGATGCAGTAACATTTACTTCCGTTGTATCACCTAAAGCAACTATTTTTGAAGACGGTGAAGGTAATATGAGGGTGTTTAACCATGAGACAGATGAAACCCTTAGCGTAGAAAATTCAAGGTTTCTTTTAGAGCAGCCTGAGATGCAGGAAGAGATACAAACAAACCCTGATGCTAAACCTATCTTAGAGAGCAAGGCATTTGTAGAGCAGCCTATAAACCTCAGTGATAGAGGCACTAGCCCTCGTGATACAGCAGCTATCAACATCACTAAAGTCAACAACTGGAAAAAGTCTATGTCAGATGTTACTCTGGCAGAGTGGAAAGAAATGTCTCGTAAGGAGCGTGTAGCTGCAGGTCTACCACCACGCCCTCTTGATATGTGGTCTGTAGGGGCAGGGGCATTTAAAGATGTAGTGCAACCAGTTGTAATAAGCCCTGCAGAAGAAGAGGCTAGAGTTATTGCATCAGATCCTTTGGATGTACCCAATGCAAAGCCACCCAGTACCCCACTACAAGGTTTAGGTGATAGGCCAAGGAAACCTAAAGCAGGTTTTGATGATCCTGACGTATCTACTTCAACACCTGTAAGAGATAAAATGGGCTTCTTTATGAAGTATGACGATCAAATGCTAGAAGCTATGGAAGAGTTTGGTATCACCAAAGACGATCCTATTTCAGAAGTTAAAGAAGCACTAGCTGCTTGGTTTGAAGAAAACTCAGGCAACTCAGAGCTTGTAGCTGACTCTACTTACATGGATCTAGACAACGCTGCCAGTATTATTTTGCAAGCCCTTAATATGATGGAAGAGTAATATGAGTGTTTCTATACAAGAGTTACTGGATAGAAAGAAAAAAGAAGAGGCTCCTGTTTCTTCTATAGAGCCTAAACAAAAAGGTATTTCTATAGATACCCTTCTCGCTAGAAGAGATGCTGCTCAAGATACAAACGTCAAGCAAGGCAAACTAAAGAAAGATGATCTAAAAAAGTCTGCCAATGCTGCTAAGATACGTGACTACATGATGTCTAGGTTTGGATATCAGTACCGTGATGGCGGTGAATATGATGATGATAAACTTGTAGAACAGTTTTTTGATCATATGCGAGCGTTCAATACAAACGTTGTATCTACTGCAAGCGAGGCTAGATTTGTATCTAAGGCAACAGAGTTAGATAAAGTAAAAGCAAAGCAAGCATATGACCTATATGATCAAACAGGTAGTGTGTTTGTAAACGATGGGGTACTTGGGGCTGTAGATGGTATAAAGGATTATATCTTTGCTGCAGCTAAAGACCCGTCAAACTATCTTGGTTTATTGACAGGTGGTATATCTAAAGCGGCTGGCTTTGGTATTACCCAAGGGGGAAAGCAAGCAGTTAAGCTTTCCGTAGCTAAGGCTACACAGGAAGCACTCAAAAAAGGTGCCTCTCGTGAAGCAGCAGAGAAGATCGGTAAAGAGGCGGGAGAGGCTGCTTTAAATCATGCTCTGTCTATAGGGGCTAAGAACCCTGCAGCTAAAAAGATTATGCGGGAGACAGCAAGGCGGGAGAGAGATCTTGCCCTACGCCGTGCTAGGTTACAGGCTCGACAGCAAGCTAAGCAAGACATAACAGAAGGTGCAGCTAAGAAGTCTTTGTATGCTACAGCAGCAACAGACACATCCCTAGCAGTGCTGCAGGATCTACAGATTCAGAATCTTATGATTGATGTAGAGTCACAGGATGAGTACAGCTTGTTACAAACAGGTTTTAGCTCACTCTTTGGTGTGGCTGCTCCTGGTGCCCAAATAGTTGCAGGTAAAATGAAGGGTAAGTCTGGTTACGCAGATCTAGGATTAGAAGGTGAGTTAGCTGCTATGCGTGAGAAACGTACTAAGCCAGTAACAATAAAGCTAACTAACTCTCAAATAGATGACGTAACAGCAGACATCAAAAAGAATGTTCGTAGCTGGAAAGAGAAAGTTGAAGCTGGCAGAGATATGTTCAGTAGAAACATTACAGACACAGATGTATTCTCCCAGATTATCTTAGGCGCTAATGGTAAAGGCACAGTAGATGGATTGGCTTTTCAGTTAGCTAAGTCGGGGCATAAGCTACCCAATAACGTTACTATATCTGACGCCCTAAGTAACATTGTTCCACAGCTTCCAGAAGATGAGCTAACAGAGATAAATAAACTGTTGAAGATTACAGGTATTACATTAGGTGATGCCACTAGCTCACAGAAGAACCTGCAGGACTTGGTAGCGTTTGAGGCAAGCCGTGGTGGTTCTACGCTTAACGTGATGAGTCAGGCAGCTAAGGTAGTAAATGGTACTCTACTGCACGGTGAAACTATTATCAGTGAGGCATCAGGGGAGATCTTAAAGAAGGAAGCTGAGAAAGCTAAACGTGCACAGCCTTTCGCTTATGGTCAAAACCTGTGGCGCAGAATGCTTGTATCGTCAACATCTACAACTGCAGTAAACGTTGCTGGCTTTGCACAGTACGCTACTGTTTCAACCCTAGCTGATGTGCTTAATGGTTATGGTCACATTGCTTTGAGCATGACACAGAAGGGGCAGAAGGCTGTTGAGACACGTAGACGCGGTAGAGTATATCTAGATATGCAAGCGCAGAAGATGCGTAACTTGTTAGATCCCTACACTACGCATGACGCATATATGGCTTTTCTTGGTCAACACAAAGACGTAAGCAAGATACTCTTTGAAACGGTATCAGGTGGTGTAGAGCGTACAGGCAAACGCTATGGCATAGACACATCTAAAGGTGTAGCCAAGAAGCTTGAGACTATTGCAGATGCCGCAACAAAAATATCTGGTGTACGTATTCAAGATAGCTTTACCAAGTCACAGATGTTTATGGGTGAGCTAGATAAGTATGTACGGCTCAAGCATGACAAAGATCTTATGACTGTTCTTAAAGAAGGTGATATAGATCTTATCGATAATGACGTTATTGGTGGTGCTCTGGATCAAACACTGCGCTCAGTTTTCTCTAAAGATTACACAGCGCAGGAAAACTTCTTAGGTTTAGCAGCAGGACAAATTGAGAAGCTTTCTAACATCCCCGTAGTAGGTACTATCCTACCTTTTGGGCGCTTCTTTAATAACGTTATAGCTACAGGCTATCAGTGGTCAGCAGGTGGTGCCGTTGATATGGCAAGCGCTCTGGTACGTGGTGCTGCTAAGAAGGGCGAAGACGTAGACATGCTCAAGCCTACAGAGGCTTTTTCTAGAACGCTGGTTGCATACTCTACTGTAGGTCTAGCTATAGCTTATGATGAAGAGCGTAGAAAGAAAGGCTTAGGAGTTTACGAAGTTGAGTCAGGCGCAGGTAATGTAATTGACATGAAGAGCCAATTCCCAGCTTCTATGTTTCTACTGGCTGGACGTATACTTGGTATCAGAAAAGATGGAGACGTTGTACCATCAGAGCTTGTTACAGAATTAGGCAAGCAGATGGCAGTAGGTCAGTTTGCTTCTGATGCACAGTTTGGTAATGATCTTAACTCTATTGTAGACTTCTTCGTTAACATGGAAGGTGATGTAGATTACTTGAAGGCTGGGTTTGGATCAGGAATAACTAAAGCTGGTGGTAATTACTTATCTGGTTACACCCGCCCACTAGACACGCTAAACAAGCTTGTAGGCTTCGCAACTGAAACAGACACGGCTAAAGATGTACGTCAATCTCAGGGTATAGATACGCTGTCACAGTCTTCGCTTAAATATGTTGATAACTTAGCAGAAGTATTTATTGATGCCATTGATACTGCTAAAGGGGATCTCAATGATAAAACAAAGAATACTCTTACAGGCGAAGAGCTACGTGTAGGTATACGTGAAGGTGAGGTCTATGACCCCAACCCACTTGCTAAAGTTTTAGGTGTGACTATTAAACAAAGGCGTACTGCAGCAGAAGAGTTGTACTCTGTGGCTGAGATGGCACCGTGGACTGCAGGGGAGAGATCTGAGATTGCTGGGTACGATAAGGTCTTTAACAAAGTATTTGCACCTCTATTAGAGAGGGAGTCAAAAATGTTGTTAGCTGATCCTAAGTTTAAAAAGGCTAACTTACAGCAAAGACGTACTATGGTATCTGACAGGCTGACTAAGATACGTGCAGATGTAAAATCTTACTTAGAGGCAAGCTCAGACTCTGATACCATTATCCAGAGTTTACGCAGGAAAGCATCGGCTACTGGCAATAGAAACTCTAAAGCAGAAGCAAAGAGGTTTATGAAGAACAAGGGAGCTACAACAAATATTAGAGACATGAATTACAATGAATTGTATATGTATCTAAATTACCTAGACTACCACGATCAAGTCTACAAAGAATAGCAGAGGGGGCGCACTAAGCGCCCCTTTCTTTATTTAATACCATACTTTTCAGCAGCGAGCTTAGCCCACATCTGTGACTCAGTAAGTCGCTCTAAAGCGTTCTCCTTTTCATCACAGTGATGTAGGTTTCTATTGTAGTGCACTTCTAAGCCTGTTGCCTGTGTTGTCAGGTCAGCCTTAAAAAGATTAGTCTTTGTGTCCATGTATGCCTTGGCTTCTCGTTCTAGTTTCACTGGTATTCCTTTTATTGTAGTGCACTTTTAAGTAAGTAAGAGCTTTTTCTACACCGTCTATATTATCCTGCAATAAACCAATTCCAGCATTACAAAAACGACATACCCAACCTCTAAACTCTTCTTTTTCATGGCAATGATCTAATACAATGTCTGATGATTGTTTGCCACAACAGTCACATATACTTGGCTTAGGTGGAGCCTGTGCTTTTAATGCCTTTCTAAGTCTTACCTGACTATTTACACATTTTCTACATCTACCATCGTGATTATCTTTATGCCCTACATGTTTAGAGAAATGGTAAAAAGGTTTGTACTTATTACACGCAATACAAACTTTACCCTCACCTATAAACATCTCTTCGCTCTGGTATTCAGAGCATTTAAAAAGCTCATACTGCATTATGTACTTTCTGGTACTTGGAAGCAGTAGTATTTCACATCAGAAGAAGGTGAAGGTTTAGTCCTAATCAATCTCTCTTTTATTGGATCAGCAAACTGTTTGCATTCTTGATAACTATTAAAAAAGACATCATGGGCTTGCATCTTATACGCCGCCCCATGAAACATGATTAGGACTAAAACATACATTAGAACCAGCCTTTAACTTGATCAACAAGTACAGGGCCATACTCTGCAGTAAGAGCAACAACTTCACCTACCGCTGCCATACCAATACCTGCTACTACCATAAATTCAAAACCTGTCATATCATTCTCCTTTCAAGAGTTTTTTCAGGTCTGTGTAACCACCAATGTGATTACCTTCTATATCCCAGATTTGGGGTACAGTCTTTATACCTGACTTCTTAAACAAGTCAAGTAACCACTTGGAGTCATTGAGAGAGTAGTACTGAGCAGCAAGGCCGCTATCTCTCAACAACCCCATAGCTTTGGAGCAGTGAGGGCAGTCAAGCCGCCCCACTAATGTGTATACACTCATGTCAGATCTACCAACTCACAGGAATCACCTGTACACGCCATAGTCTGACTACCTGCAGTATTGTCTTCGCTTTCGTACTCAGTAAGCTCTGACCAAGCAATGCTGGTAGGCATCTTAGCTAAAAGCTCTTCATACTCTTCCTTAGTACAATCTTGGTAGGGTGCTTGCTGATACGTGTGATCTGTATGAGGCAGGAATGATACACCAGACATTTCATCAAAGTGTTTGTAAACAAATGCACCCACTTCCATCCATTCAGCATCCCGTACCGATATAGTCACGCTTGGTTTATGCTCACACCAATGTCGCTGATAGGTAAGCCACAACTCTAGCTGCTCAATAGCTGTCATATCATTACGTGTAACCGCATTCTCAGGTGACTTTACAGGGAAGCTAAATACTGTGGTTGTGTCGCCCTTCATTACACAAGGCTCGTTAGGGATACCTTTGTCTTTCATAAACTGTGTTAGCGGATCTTTATTATCACCGCGCACAGTACGGATATAATAGGCACTATGGCGAGCGTGAATCCCAGAGGCTGAATCCACCAGTTGTGATACCGTTCCCGATGGTTTATTGCATGTAATCGCTGCAGATACAGGTATATTAAGCATACCAGCAAATTCAGCGTTAGTATTGACAGCCACACTACGTAAATGCTCAAGAGTCTGCTCCAATCCTTGATTCTTAGACGTCATTAGAGGGTTATCCATAACACCTGTAAGTGATACGCCAAGTAAGCGCTCTTCTTCTGTGTTCTTCTGCCATACTTTACGCAAGTAAGGAAACTTAGTGTAAGTAGACTGTACTGTTCCCAGAATAGTAGCCAGACGTACCTTACGCTCTAGGTCATCAATAGTGTCAGTAGAACGCACAACAACTTCTGTTAAGTTACAGAATTGGTACGGGCGCAAGCTGATCTCACTGCAGGGGTTGCAGCCAAACTCATAGTTAGGATCACGACGCCCATGCTTCGCTGCTAGATCGACACAAGCTTGACGGTTGAAGACACCACGCTCACCTGATTTAGATGCTACAAGGGCTGTCCACTCACGCATGAATGTCTCCATGTCAGGCTTCTCTGTGTACCCTACGCTGTTGTTAGCTAAGGCTCTCCACGGGGCTGTTTCCCACCACTGTCCTGACTTAGCATGACGCATACGGTCATCACTTAGGTTAGACAAACTAATCATAGCTGAACGGCGTACACCACCAACTACAACGATCTGACCAATGAAGCACATAAGATCATGGCACTCAATGCTAGATAGCTTGCGTCCTTGTGCAGCCTTGAAGGTTGTGATAGCAAAGTTAAACAATTCAACTAGAGGCGCTGGGCCGCTTGCTCTACCACCAAACGTCTTGAGCCTAGCACCTGCAGGGCGTACCAAACCAATATCCCACTGAGGGATCTCACCAGCCCAAAGGAGTGCCAGCAATTGTCTGAAAGCTTTAGCCCAACCTTCCTTACTGTCCTTGACAACGATTGTAGTCTCACTATCGAAGAGTTGAGGTATTTCAGGGAGCTTGCTAACGTACTGCCTCTCAACACTGAAACCGACACCAGTACCACACAAGAGGATGTACATAGCCTCATCGAAGGACTTAGGGTCATCTACGGGTAAATAGCTGCAGTTATAGCCAGCAGTATTATCTCTATCTAAAGCTGGGCCAGCAGTCATAAGCGCTCGCATAGATGGCATAATATCTGTGTTGAGTATTGCAGATTCAATCTCTCTACAAACCTTGCTGTCCAATAAAGCATTTACTACATTGATCATGTAGCGCTCTACTGTGTCTGTCCAAAACTCACGGCCATAACCATCATAGTATTTGGCATAACGTGATTTGTGGATAAATGTCTGGTAGTCTGTTGGTAGTAGGTTGCTCATCTATTGTCTCCTGAACCCTTTAGTTTTCCGCGCTGCTCTCTGTCATCCAGCTTTGCCATATTCATTTCCATAGTCTTCTTTAAGTTACCGCCAAAGATATTCGATAATGCAACAACGTAGAACAACACATCCCCTAACTCTTTCAGTACATCTTCATCACTAAACTTTCCTTTGTCACGAAATAGTTTCTTTATCTTTTCTGCAACCTCTCCTGATTCTCCTACAAGACCCAAAGTGTTTTCTACTAAGCGCTCTCGCCCTTTAGTAAAAACTTTGTCTTCTACAAACTGACTGTAGAAACGTAAGGGATCGCTATCCCAATCAGGGCTGTTCTGAAACATGTCGAAGTAACCAAATGCTTCTAAGTCTGTCTCGTTAATCATTGCCGCTCCTTAACTATTAAATTTCGTATTTTTACATCATCAACATCATACATAACATTTGTTATTAGGTCATAAACATCTTCCTGATGGTGCTCATCAGACGATGATAGAATGTTGTTTTCTTCCTCTACGTTTAACATAAACATAACACTAAATGTCTTGGTGTTCATTTGTGATTCTCTTTGTAGTTATCTATTAGCCAACCTAAGTATACCTGCGCCTTCTCTAAGTCTTCCAGACCATTCTTATACTCGTGACGCCAAACGTATTTCAATACATTACCAGCCATATACGCACTTGTACCATCCATCTTACATGTCATAGCACGTATAGCTTCTATACACTCTATCCCAGCTTGATTATAGTGTACGGGTTTATTTACAGGATCTACCATTAAGCACTTCCTTGTGTTTTAGTGAACGCATTAAGTGTATATACGTTACCTTTCTTGCTGTAAACCTCTTCTTTTTCTGCATCTGATAACTCTTTTTCAGCAGCAGCATATTGCTCAGGAAATATATCTTTTAGCATTTCCTGTTTATATTCGACAAGCTCTTCCTCAAACTCAGGGTAATCTGCTAGAAAGGTTAAAGACGCTGCCATAGAAAGCGCAGCCTCAAAAGCTGCATGTGCTGCGGGCATAGGCGCATCTATGACCTCACCAAAGGCTAAACCTGTAGCTAACTCAAGCGTCCAATTACCCTCTTCATCCATAACAGGCTTTATAATAACAGCAACTTCATCATCTTTTACTTTGTAAGACATCACTTCTTCCTTTGTGTTTTGAGTGCTACTCTTTCAAGCTTACACCGCCTACCTTTTTCTTTTAGCCACTCTACAGGTATTAACCTATGTGACCACAAGAAGCCATGTTTATCGCACCAGTTATAGTAGCGAGATTTGGCACCTTTATACAACTTAGCATTTGCGTTACTAAATACAAAGCGTATGTCTAGCTCTGGATGTTGCTCCTTTACTGCCAAGTGCTTGCGCCTGTCTTCGTTATCAAAGATACCTTTTGTTTCTATAAAGATACCATTGTCTAACTCAAAGTCAGGTGTGTATGTCCGATAGCGTAGGTCTTCCCATTCTATCTTTATCTTTTCATACAACACCTTCTTTTGGTTGACCTTTAGAAATGCAGCAGCCTCTCTTTCAAGGCCACTACGATAAGTCTTACGCTGATGTTTCGGTTTCATCTGTCTCTTCTTGATCAGCAATTTCAACAATCATACCACCTAACATACTACAGCGAGCTTGCAGTACTTTGGTTAAGTAATCCATACGGCCAATTTCTGATTGAGCTAGAATGATTTCTTGATGCATAGTTACCTGCTCTTCGTTGAAGTCATCAGTGTAATAGTCTTTATCATTAATAATTAATTTAGCCATGTCTTTAATCCTTTAATCTACATAGTCTACCATTTTTGGGTTCTTAGCTTTTGATGCTCTAGCAGGTTCTGTACTTAGGTTAGGCCAGCACTTATGTTTAAAAGCGCAAAAACCACACTCAGTACCTAGCTTCTTAAAGCCTGTCTTCTTCTTGTAAAACGTTTCTTCGATTGGCTCAAAGCAACGCTCGAAGGGCTGGTCTTGATCTATATAATCAACCGTATCCTGGATATCATCTAGCACAGATTGTTTGTTTACCTCAGAGGCTGAGACATACTTAAACTCACCATTAGCTTTATTGATAACCCACCAGCCGCCAACACCTTTACCTGCACCCTCTGCGTAGCCTACAAGCTGTGGGATGTAACCAAAGCTATCACCACTCTCTAGTGCATCAAATGAGGCAAACTTGTTTTGGTATGACCAAGGAGAGGCAGACTTTACATCGTCAATCTTACCATCCAACTCCATGTCATACTCACCGTTTATCTCTTGACCGTGAGGTAGCTTTAGTGTGACTTTATCGTTGTCCTTAAAGTCTATACCAGCAGAACGCATGATGCCCTTAAACACAGCTTCAACAATGTCACCTAAGACCATGTTCATCAAGAAGTGTGGTGGGAAAGGGGTCTTATCCTTTGGGTCATTCTTTTCATACCACAACTGACACTTAGGCTTACCAAGATTGGACATACGCATACGAAACTCGTCACGCGGCCCACTAGCAAACTGCTTTAGCATAGCAGCCTCAACATCAGAGGCGACTTTAGAAGCCACCTCTTTTGACATTGATGCCTCACCTGCCATAGCCTTCTGTAAGTAAGAGAAGATTGCTAATTCAGCAGGATGTTCCATTACTCTTCCACTTCTACGATTGAAGCTACAATCTCTTTGTCGGCGTGTGACAGACCATCAGAGCTACGCTCTTCATGCTTATCTAAGAGTGAGACGTTGATGTATTCAATGAAGTCTAAGAAGTTTCCTAGTATACCATTGTCATCATCAGATAGCTCAACCTTATCACCGATTGCTGCAGTAACGTACCCAAAGGTAGCACCCGTAGGGATCTTACCTACAGCAGGAGATAGCTTGATAGTAGACATAGGTGGCAGGAGATTCTTCTTGTTGATCTGCGCCAGTACACCATCTAGTGCTTTAAGAGAGTCACGGTTCTTAACATCAAACACAAACGGGATGTCCGTGAAATTACCGTCTACTTTTTCACCCATAGCATCTGTAGGGCTATCTAATGTTACCAAGCCAAAGAATACCTTAACTCGCTTTACGCTACGAATGAGAGACTTTGTTGCTTCTGGAAGTGCATTGAAGTCTTCGATATAACCTGATGGCCTACCTAAGTTATAACCACCTAAGTTATCTTTGAGATCCTTGTTAAGGCTGTTAGCCAAAACGCTTTTCTCCATTTCAGTAGTGTCACCATTCCAGCGCTGCCACTGTTGGCGTACAGCAAAGACACGCACAGTAACTGTTTTACTGTAGACTACATCATCACCTGTAGTTAGTTTATATGCTCCTTTTGGTACGGTTGGTTTCATAAACGTTTCGCCATCCATAGATACCTCTTTCTCTAGGATCTCTTGGTTGACGTTGAGCCGTGATACGCTAGGCGTTGCGCTCTGTTGTGTGTTGTTAGACACACCCATAAGCTCTGCCATTGATTGTCCACGGTCTAGTGCTACTGCTAATTCTTGGCTCATATCTTTTCCTTTCGATGAGCGTTTCAGGAAATTGTAGTTATACATTATACGTCTTTTGTGTCAAGCCAGTTTGGGCCTATTTTTGCCTCTAATAATAGTGGCACATTCATACGTACTTTGTACACATCTTCTATTAGATCCACAAGGTTGTCATTAAGATCTGCAACTATTTGTAATACCTCTTCTTCTTCATCTGGATGTATGTCAGCTACTGCTGAATCATGTACTGTGTTGATCAGTACAGACTTTAGTGGCTTCAATCTTTTGTGAAACTCATTAAGTACAGCAGGGGTAACATCACCCGTAGCAAAGCCCTGCACAGGATAATTCTTTAACATAGTAAAGTGTGTAACACTACCATTAGCTCTACGCTCAATGTCAGGGAAAGCATACTGCCTACCACTGATGTTGGTAATCTTATTGAAGCGCATTGCCTCGTCAGCTAAGTTTTGTTGCCACTGTGCTATGCCTTTGTACTTATCATTGAAGTGCTCGTAGTAAGCCTTCTCAGCGTTGCTACGCCCATAACCAGTAGCGCCAAAGAGCGGGGCAAACGTATGCTCTTTTGCTGCCTGTCTAGCTGTAGGTTGCCCTGCATCAGAGATAACCTTTGCAGTGTAAGCATGTACGTCAAAGCCTGTTTCAACCTCTCTCATTGCAACCTCATCTTGAGCTAAGAACGCAGCCGCTCTAAATTCAAGCTGGGCAAAGTCTGCCTCTAAAATTTTACCGCCTTCCCAACGTGACACAAATACTTTCTTAACAGGGAATGTACCACCGCGAGGCATGTTTTGCATGTTAGGATTCTTACTGCTAAACCTACCTGTAGCTGTTATGTGCTGGCTAAGAGTTGCGTGAAGGTATCCGTTAGACTTAGTATGCACAGATATGCCGCTAACAAAGCTAGAAAGGTAGCTAGTGATAGCATTAAGGCGCTTAACATCCAGAATAAAGCTTGCCGCAGCTTCCATGTTATTGTTCCTAGCAGTTGCCACCAGTGCATCTAAGTTATCCTTTCCTGTACCAAAACCACTATGCGCTACCCACTTCTTATTTGGTGCACTAAAGCCAAGCCCGGCCATTTGCTTTGACTCTTTCAGGCCATAACCTCTTGAGTCACAGGTGGTACACTTGTTGGGTCTAGCGTAACGTGTGCCATCTTTCTTTGTCTTGTACGTATGACCTGCCCCGTTACATGTAGGGCATGTAAAAGCGGTAGTCTTAAACAGCATCTTAGAATTAGCATTGACTGCAGATTTAAATTCAGCCTTATCTTTTACAAACTCAAATATATCAGCCCATTCTTTCTTATCGTTAGGCTTACGTGAGAAGATAACCTGAGATAGCTGTTCAGGCGAGTTTAAATTGATAGGTGTATCACCCATAAGATCCCGCACTTGGCTCTGCAGACGCTCTTCTATCTGCGCCTGTTCAAGCTCAAACTCTTCCTTAACCTGCTCCAATACATCAAGGTCTACCTTTAGTCCTGACATGTACATTTCGGTGAGGGTTCTGCATGTTTGAAAGGTGACGGTTCTGACTGCATAAAGGGATCTGGATTCGGGGGTTGCGTAGTCGGCTTCGATGCTGTGGAACAACTCACAAGTTGTGAGGATGTCAGCCCGAAGATAAAGGCTAAGAGAGTCGAGATCCGTCTCATGGGTGTTTATTCCTTTCTTTATACAGGCAGTAAGGTAGTCTTCTTTCTGCTCTGCTAAGCCTCTTCTAATAGCACAGGCTGCTAGGCCAATGCCTTCTTTGGGCTTCTGCCCTCTGCACAATATATACTCTGCCAACATGGTATCATAGATATCACCATCATACGTAAATCCACTGGCCCATAGCCACATAAGATCATGCTTGGCATTATGCATGATAAGCAGTGTAGTCTTATCAAGTAACTTCTGTATCAAGGCTCTACCTTGACCGTCTGAATCCTTATGCTCATTGTGATCTAATGTAACAAGCATAAGCTCTTCTTTGTTGTCAGCATTTACCATGCCTACCTGAACAAGGTGGTTGCCTACCTCATAAGGGTCAATGAACGTCTTACCATCACGCCATGTGATGCTGTTCTCTACATCTAATACAAGTCTCATCTATTCTCCTAAGCGGTGTAGAGTGAACGCTCACCATCTAACTCACAGTGGACAACCCCATGCCACCCACCCTTTAGTTTATTCTTAGCAATGTTTAGGTGCCGCCGTGTTGACTCTTCCGACTGCCCTTCTACGATAGGGTCTTTAGAGATTAAAACCATAAGATCTGCTTCCGCTGCCTTACCTGTCTTAGACCCTTCCATCATGGACTGATCAACGTAGACCTTACCTTCTGCAACAGCAGATAGCTGAGACATCCAAATCACACAACAATTATGCTGCTTTGCAATGTTACGTGCATGGATGGCTGCATCCTTGAGGTATATGTCTGACTTATCACTATTCTTGGTTGCAAACTTGTCACCCATATCCAAAACAACAATGTCAGGCTTTTCATTCTTTACTACTGCCTCAACCCATTTCATATCTTTGTTTGTACTATCTTTGATACGGATGTTTTGTTTTACTGGATCGTAGCGCTTACGTGCCAGAGATACATTCTCTTTCACTTCATCCATACTCATGTTGGTTGCAGCACTTAGGTAACGTGCACCGACACGCTCGTAGCTCTCTTCGTTACACAGTACAATGCACTTGGCACCCTGTGATGCCCACCCATCAGTACCGGCTACCAGAGAGGCATGGAAGGAAGTTTTACCAGTATTAGGCCTAGCACCAACCACAAGAAGATGACCATTACTAACGCCTTCCACCTTTCTACGGAGACTTGGTATATTAAACTTCCATTGTGTTTCAAGATTATTAGCAGCAAGCAATGTATCAATGTCAATATCATCCCAATCAATGCGAAGGTTAGGAGTAAAATCATCTTTGTAATCCTCTAATAAGCGGCGTAAAGGCTCAAGACTATTCTGGCTACCATTCACAAAGTCGAAACCTAGATTGGCAACCTGCTCACCAACGTACTGCTGAAACAGGTGGCTCAAAGTATCTTCTGCAATGTCTTTCTTGATAGGCTCAGCCTTATCTAAACGCTGAAACAAATCCTGGAATGCAGATTTCGTAGCCGTTGTCATGGTCTGATTAAGCCCCATGAACACAGCCTCAAGATCTGACACAGACATATCTTCTTCATACGTCTGCATTGCCGTATCTAACGCCTGTTTGATCTTACGTGTGTCTTTAGTAAAGATCTTATCAGGGCAGCGTATGCCTTTGTGCTGATCGTAAAACTCTTTATTAAGTAGAGTTTTTAGTAATGCTAATTCAATCATCCTTGTCTCCTACAAGTGTAGTTATTTATTTATTCTTGCTCTCTCTAAGGCTCTCTTACGTTCTTCATCGTCAAACTCACGAATCAGTTTGTGATCCTTAATGAAACGTCTAAGCCTACTGTTCTCATCTTTCAACAGTTTTATTTCCCAACGCATGTCTTCTATTGTTCCAGCCATACTCATGGTACTACTCCTCTTCTAAGCAAAAGCCACACATATCATTCTTAGCGGGGCCACCACAGCTTACACATGTCTGCCACTTCTCACTTTCTAGGCCTCTCTTTATAAGAGCTACAAACCCTACGTTGAAGATGGCTGCGAATATCTCAGGGGCACATTCTACTTGTAGTGTAGCGCTACCATCAAGGTGCTCTTCTACATCTGTTACTTTAATGTCATTCATCACTTACTCCTATACACGGTAGCAAGATCGACAGCTTGCAATACTTTGGATATTCGTCATACGTCATAGCTATCAACACAGGTGGCGCAGCTATAAGTAAAGCTACAATAGCTGCTGCCTTAATTGCGCCATTGATATTACCCCTCATTAGTCATTCTCCCTTAATGCTTCCCACGACACAGGAAATAATTTTACCATAATGCGATCAATATCCCACGCTACCTCTGATGTCTCGGCTTGTGTGTCAGGCGCACAGCGAAGCTTACACATGTCAGCAAAGGCATCTAAGCTACCTGACCAATACCACTCAGTCATCATAGACTGTGGCAGTACCATACGTGCTTGCTCTGGGCATACACCTAAATCTAGTAGAAATTCATACTCAGTCAATGCAATCTCGTTAAAGCCGTTGTCAGATACAGTTACTTTACCAGAGCTACCTTGCTTCTTATCAAGACTACGCCCACGATACGTATCAGGTACATAAAACTCAGGCTCATTGTCCACGTACCTACGGCTAATCTCATTCCACCGTAGAAACTTATGCTTGACTAACTGTCTAGCTACAAAGACTGGTGCCTTGATGTGAAAGCTGGCAAAGCAATGCCCAAAGGGGCTAATGTGTTTGTGCTTGGCTAGGTATTGTATAAGCTTTCTATCTTTTGTTTTAAGGTGTGACTTAAAGCTGTAAGCATCTGACTCTTCGTAATCCCACTCAGTTTCTTTACCGAATGAAACACGGGCAGCATTACAAACTGTAAGGTCATTACCCATGTGGCCTTTGTATGTTACTTTGATCATTTATTTACCTTTCCAGTGCTGACCTTCAAATGTTTTTATTCTGTGACATATAGCACATAACACTTCACATTTAGATAACTCATCCCTTAATTTCTTTTTACTTTTAGTGTTTCTACCAAAAACTGCATAATGTGTTACGTGACTTATGTTACATAACTTTGTTGCGGGATCTATATGATTAAACTCTAGGGCTGCGTGATGTTCTTTGTAACCGCAAACGGCGCAACCTTTCATAGTTTTAAGTCTTCTTATTATAGCTTGGCCTTTAGCTTGATGTTTTCTCTTTCTCTCTGCATCATACTTTCTGTAGTCATCACTTCTAATCCTACGCATAAGTCTACCCTTGCTTAATTAAGTGGTGCTTCTCATCATATGTATGGATAGCGTGACAATTAGCACATAAGATTTCACACTTCCTTATCTCTGCCTTAATAGTCTTAATAGCATACTCCATCAATCTACTTACAGGCGCTTTCTTCTTGTCAGGATCTACGTGATTAAAGTGAAGAGCAGCAGGATGTGCATTGAAACCACAAACTTTACAACCAAACATAGTCTTCACTCTATCTGTGTAAGCCCTATGCTTACGTCTCCTCTCTTGAAAGTACTTACTCTGATTAGGCCAATGTGTCATTCTTCTATCCTATTAATAATATCTATGGCTTGTTCTACTGACATCTTAAACCATTCACCGTTTTGTTTTTTGTCGTGACCCATGTGGATCTTCTGAGCCTCTACATGTGCAATACTTTCTGCGACATGTCTATCAGAAAACTTTTTCATGTAGGCATACTCATGGTTTCTATGTGGAGTTGATGTATGAAACTGTCCTATTCTTCTATCTTCATAGCCTGTTTCAACTATCCCAATCTTTACCCAACCTTCAAAGCAAGGTGTAGTCACGACATACACATATCCCTCTGATGATTTTATTCTTTTACTTTCCTGAGTAAATTCACCTACTATAATCTTTGCATCTTTATTCATCTTAGCCACAACTTCTGCCCAAGTTTTAAAATATCCTGGAGTGTGGTATCCAAGCAACACAAACGGGTGAGGGTCACGATCTTTCCTTGTACCTTTAGGTATGTAACCATCCTTATATTCAGGCTTAGCTTCTGCTACATACATCCTTCCTTTGTTTCTTTTACTGTGTGTAGACAGGCGTTGGCGCGGCTTGCCGTGTAGCATATACCACCATTCGCCATCAATAAATTCTGCGTTAGCAAGGTTAAGTTTATTATTCATTGTTCAACATTCCTTCTAGCTTTTTCATGTCATCTTCTACTCTGTATTTAACATCGTCGTTTAGCATGTAAGCCATAGTGCGTAGCCCTGTCCATGCCTGTATCTCTGACCTGTACTTGATAGTCTTATCTATAGCATCAGGATCAAGAGCAATAACAACCCTATTATATTCACCTATCTTCTCCATATGCTTGTCGGTTAATTGTGTACCAAGAATAGCCATGCTAGTTATATGCGGAAACTCTTGGTATGCAACGATAGCTGACACAACATCTTCAACAATAAATAGGACAGATCCTGTACCTATCGTGTAGTAGTCAGCTTTGCCAGTGTAGCGATACCATTTAGGGTGCTGCGTATTACCTACAGCCCTACCGATAGCGTCTACCATGCGCCCCTTGTGGTGTATCGGAAATACAACACGCTCATCCTTAACGTCATAAAGTAAATTATCTATTGCTAAGCCCCAACGCCTTACAAACCTGTTAAACTTTAGGTGTGTAGGCATAGGCTTCACCACATACTGTGGTATCTCCATAGTCTCTTTCTCCCTATGTCGTTTTTGCTCTGCAGTTTGTCGCATAAGCATCATTATTTCTGCAGCAGTCAAATCAGTGTGGATAAAACCACCGATAGTGCAGGTATTTTTGTAGCAGTTATATTTTACTACACCATTGTCGTTGGTTGCAGTGAAAGTGTTACGCCCACCACACACAGGACAGTTACCACGATGGTTCTCACCCGTAGTCAGGCATAGATCACCGACATACTTACGAATCTTCATCATCATTACCCCTTGCTGCCAAAGCTCTGCTTGCACCACTGAATGTATTGACCATGTAAGGCTTTAATGATGCAGGGTTCACATGCCCTGTTACTTGCATGATACCTACTAGGTCAACCCCTGCTTCCATCATTTCAGTAACGGCAGTACGGCGCAGCGACATAGCTGTAAGCTCTCTAGGTAGATTAGCTTCGTCCAGTACCTCATTGATAAGAGGCGCTATTTCATTCAAGCCGTAGCGTCTGACCTGACCGCGATCCAGTGATACCTTTGGTGCAACGTAATCTTGAAAGCCAAAATCTTTGTGCTGCTCACGTAACATCTTGCAAAGGTTCTGACTGATAGGCAGGTGCACATCTGCGCCCCTCTTAGATTGTGTCAGATCCATGCGGCATTGATCCAGATCCAACGTATCCCATGTCAGGGTACGCATATCACCAGTACGTTGACCCCAATCATAAGCCATGTGAACGATCAACCCAATGCTTCGCCACCGCCACTGGCTGTACGCTGTGGATAGGAAGGCCTTTACAGATACCCGATCCCACTTAGTCTTTGTTTTACGCTCTGTGCTAGTCTCTATGAGGCTCACAGGGTTATGTCGCATGACATCCTTGGACATGCTGTACTTCCATGCCCTAGATAGTACAGACTTTGTGTAATTAGCTGTGCGTATGCCGTGATCTTGTTCCCACTTCTCATAGGCTTTGTTTAGCATACCTGCTGTAACATCTTCGATAACCTTACTGCCAATAGATTTATTAACTCTAGCCAAATGATACTCATAGTCTTTCTGGCTGCGAGGGCTGAGCTTAGCAAAGGCAGGGCTGTGCAGATAGTAATCAATAAGCTTACTTACCTTGTCTGTTGCCTTTGGGATCTTTACTTTTCTCATTGTCCTTGTCTCCTTTTTTACTGGGGGGCATGTTGCCCGCCCAGTGTGATGCATCATCGTGAGGGTTATCGCAATCCTTTTCGCTTTGCACTGCTTAGCTCCTCATTGCTAGTAAACATCAAAGCAACAAAACCAATTACATAAGCAGCACAAATTAATAACACGATGCTATAATTTAAAATGAAGGAAACCATACATCACCTCTACTATCTAACTCAGTTACATGCGCCAGATCTGTGCGTAGGAAATCAGCGCGCTTAAAGTCACCTTCCCACTCTAGATCATCTATCTGCCTCTTCAAAGAATACATAAGCTTCCTCACTGATATGCAGTTTCGCGGGGTATATACTTCTCCACCCTTGCTTTGACGTTTTCCCATCTAGAATACTTCTCCAATAGTTTATCTACTTCAAGTTGGTTCTTTGTGCTGATGTAACAGAAGTCAAAACCTTTAGCATCACTAAGCCAGATACGATAGGTCATTTAGGTGAACCCTGCAGGTAGTAACGCACATACCGTTGATTGGTGACAGGGTGCCACTTCTTCATAGATAGAATGTCGTAGCCCTCTTCACGCATCTCTTGGATACGCTTGGTCAAGCTGCTGATGCTGTATTCAATCAGAGCTTCACGCACTGTGATTGAACCTGCAGTTTTAAGGTGCTTCAAGATAGTTTGTTTTTGATTAGTCATTACCATTTTCCTTTTCTAATCATCCAATATGACCAACATGTCATACAATGTCCTTTTCCACAGATCAAGTCGATCAAAAATACCAAGTTAAACCTGTGATCTTTTTGCCACTGATAGTTACGTGCACTGAAAGTTTGGTTCGATGAACCCCCTAGCAGTACGTTAAACCAGACAGAGGTGGCAATGCCTAGTCTATACAAATAGCTATTCATCCTTAATAATCTCATCGCTTAATTCTTGGAGTGCGAAAAATACTTCTGCTCTGTGCATCCAATATTTTGTTTGCTTAATACAGAAAAAGTCGTCAATCTCTGGGTCTGAAACAATTGTATCTTCAATATCCTGACTGATAATTGCTTGAAGTGTTATCATTTGTTCATGCGTCAATTTAAGATCATACGTTTTCATGCTGTCACCCCTCTTACATAGCCCTCTAAGATGGCTTGCACTTCATCTAATATATCGTTGAAACGATCCTGCGCCTCTTCTGTGTAGCGCTCATCACCGTTTTCATCCTCAACATAGATGTCATCAAGGTATGCGTCATTCATCCATGCTTCTGCAATCTCTGCAGATAACTCAAGAAATGTTTGATTAGATATGTTCATTTTCTTTTCCTTAACTCTTGGCTGTATGTCATAGACTGATCAGCGTAATAGTTTTCACGATTAGGGTTCCAACCGTGCATCGCCTCTTTAGCTGCACGGCAGTCACTAATTACATATTCTAAGGACTCTTTAGATAAAGTCTTAGCGTGGGCTTCCCACTTCTTAAAATCTTCTGATGTTGCACCTGACATTATACCGTTACTCCATTTGCATAATACACTGCACTAGCAAAACCACGGGGCGTTGCGCTGCGTATGTTCTTAGTCTTCATTGATTTACCGCCAAGCTTGCGGTGTTGCTTGCTGTAACCCTCTTCTGGCTCCACTGGCAAGCGGGCGGGCATAGTAAAGCCATTACCTGTCCACAGGCATGTCTTTTTAGGGTATGCATCACGCGGTGCAATATACTCAGGCCATGTTGGGTGCTCAGCATTGCTCTTGCAGATATAGCCACCATACTCATACGGTTGGAAGCAGTGATCAGGCTTGCGCCACAGCGTTGCCAGTCTAGAGACAGGGTTCTCAATAAAGAAAGGCACCCCAAGCTCATTAAATAGCTGTGCACACATCATTGCATAGTTTGCTGCTTTGATCTGAAACAAAGGGTCTTTCTGTGCTTTGCGCTTGAAGTGTGCTGCACCTGATACAGCCAGATCTGTACAGACAGGGAAGGCCATGCCAAAGACAACGTTTTCAAACTGCAGGTTGACTGCAATATTGTTGAGCACATTCTGGTCATGCAGATCTGCTTTGACATACTTGATGCTGCCACCGCTGCCATACACATCTGTGACTGTATCATCGTGCTGTATATCAAAGGCAAGGCAGCTATAACCTGCTTCTGCCCACGGCTTGAGAGCCTCGCCTGTGTAATCGTAAAGGCTGATGACATACTTATCTACATTAATATTCGACATGATTGATTTCCTCTTCAATGATAACTCTGTGACCACTTAGGGCCAATTCTTTGACACGATCAAGCGCTAATTCAAGATCAAGATACCAACTTTGATTGTGTTGCTCATTTGCAACATTGGTTGTTGCAACGTACCACATGCTTTTGCCTGTCAATCTCATTTCAAATGCTCCGCAAACTCTATCGCTGCCTCTGCCATCAAGCAGCGCATTTCTTCCAAGCCATAATCATGCAGCCGATAAACGTATTCGCTGTCATATCCATTATCCTCAAGCCACACAGCCAGATCATCAATCATTTGTTCACTGGCAAGGGATAGCTCCGCTGCGTCTTCATTAAAGTAAGCCGCTTTGGCTTGTTCAAAAGTAAATGTTTTCATCTATCCATAATCCTATGTTCTCTAAATTCTACACTGTAGCCGCGTTTTTCCCATCTATCTGCGGCACGTTTCATAGATTTTCCTGCAACCTCACAATCGCCTTTGTAAGGCCTTGTCTGGAAAATGATTTCACCTTGTTTATTTATCACGACAATAGAATAATCCATCAATCCATGCCCCATCTTTTAGCAATTTCAGCCAATTTCTTTTTGTTGCCAACTGGCAAATACACGCCATAAACGTCTAGAACCTTGCGCCTGTCACGTTTGCGCTTTGCAGTATCAACCCAAGTTTGACCTTGCGGCCCCAGCGCTAATACATGGCCCTCAACACGCACCACATAAAGCACTACATCACCGTGCGTTTTGAAATGCTTTTCAATATCACCGCGCAAGCTTCCTACCGTACTATCTTTTTTGCAATGCACTGCAGTCTTTACGCTGCGGAAACCATATAAGGAACCTATAGCGCGTTTAAGATCCGGCCAAGTGTGAAGGTAAAGCGTTTTTTCTTCGACGCCTAAAATCTCAGCAATAGCCAACCCACAAATATTCTTGCGCGGGTTGTCAGGATTGTTTGACGTTTGCATGAGGTATTTTCTTTTAAAGTATTGCATCTTTTATTTCTCCAGTTTGTTGCCGCATCAATCCATATGACAGACCCAGATGCCCGCCATATTTTTTTGGTTTATCGGTAAAGCGAAGCGCTAAACGCGCCCGCCTCTTTTGCTTTTTATATCGCCATAAATGCAGCATTGTCTCTTGCCGCTCAAGCGCTTGCTCTAATGCTTGCGCCTTGCGAATTGCTTTTAACGGGTTTTTCATTTTGTCACCTTAACTTGATGAGGGCGCGGCGCGTTTAGGTTTATTTCAAAGCGCAACCCGCCTAAGCAATCGCGCCCCACAATAACGCAATCAAGCTTGCGGGCTAATTGTTTAGCCTCTTTAAGCTTATTATAGGCGCTTATATTGCTACCCAAAATTGCAAGCGCTTGGCCGTGATCAAATTGCTTGTGCAAATATATGGTTAAATTTTGCATTTATTCTGCCCCCATTGTTGCAAGCTTAAACGTCACTAAGCCGTTCAAGCTTATTTCATGCGCGGCAATTGTACGCGAAACAAAATCTATTTCAGGAAAAGCCGCCAATAAATCATCCAAGCTTTTTTTGTGCGATACGATACGAACCACGTTTGCGCGGGCGCTTGTGTGCAAGCTTTTTTCGGGGCACCTAAACTTTGCCGCAATCATACTAGCGAAATGCGCTTGTTCTTCGCGGGTTGTGTCTCGGTTTGATAAGCCGGTTATTCTGAACGCTATTTGCATTGTGTTTCCTTCCTAAGTTAAAATCTATTATCGACATACATGCCAAGCAATTGCTCGCGCTTTTCTAAAACGGCGCGTATAAATGCATGACGTTGATCACGCGCAACCCGCGTTTTGCTATGCGGTTTTAAGCAATCGTGCACGGCTTCAATAAAGCGTTTAGGCGATTGACCCACGCCACCCGCGCGGCGCTCAATATGGCAATATGCTGAGAATGTTAAATCCATGATTTTATATCCTTTTGATATGGGGTTTTAGTGAGTGATAAAGACAACGGGTTTCTTCGCTGTCCAGCATAGACCACAGGCACCACAGTCAGGCACAAGCGTTTCTTCGCCCTTTTGTGCATATTTGCCTGTGGTCTTGCTGATTTGCGTTGGGCACAAAAACGCTTGCTTGGCTTGTACAGCAGCAACGGCGCGTTGATCGTCATAGCTATTGGCCGTCCACCCGCTTTCATCGTCAAAATTGCCTGAAAAGCGGATGGCAAACCTATCGGGGCAAGCGGTGCGCAATGATAGTATGGCTTGACCTATCTCACGTTCTTTTTGATTTTCTTTTGTGGGATAGCAGAAAGGATTGTTTGCAGTGTAACCGTAAATGTGAAGGGCTGGGAATTTACCAAGCCAAGAGGCCCATTTTGCAACATACGACACACTGTAGAAATCGCCTAGAATGTGCAAGCGAACCATGAAGCCGCGTGGATGTTTGCGCTGCAAATCTGATAATTCAGCTTCAAGCATTGCTTCAAGGGCAGGGCCAGCAGCATAGCGATATGCGTACATCATATTGTTGCCATAGCAATCGGCCCAATGGGCACAAGATCGAGGGCATGTTGCGCGTTCCTCTAGCGTCAAGGTGTAAATCGGGAAGCCCGCGAATTTGCCTTTAGTGATTTTTTTGCCAAGCTTAACGTTTGTTGAACGTTTGATAAGCAATTCGGTTTTGCCCATTGTGTCGCGGTTTGCTTGCTTAACACGGTTGCCAAAAACTGTTTTAGCGTTGGCAATTGCAATCTCTGTTTTTGATAGGGATTTCATTTTAGTTTTTCCTCTTTTCTAGGGTTGCTGGCAATTGTGCCAAAAATACGCCGCGTGTAAACGGCGCATTGAAAGCATAATTATGACAGACCGTATAAGATATTGTGAATTTCAACCGGCACGTTTTGCTTGCGCTTGAATTGCCCGTCATAAAAGCCGTAAATCTTGCCCCCTTTGAATACGACAATTTCATCAACGTCATCTAGGGTTAAACCAAAAGGCTCTTTTTCCATCTGACTAAAATAGCGGGCTTTGGCAGCGCTTAGGGTTTTGGCTTGCGGTTGCATTAAGCCGTTGCCGCGTGTGGTGTTTACTTCAATATAATACATTTTAGTTTCCCTCTTACCAATTGATAGGGCCGATAGTGAAGCCCTCTTCATTTACCCATATACCATCAGCGCCATGATCGTTAGGAAACAAGCGCTTCAAAATTGCTGTGGCTGCAGCAAGGTTGCTTGCTTCAATGGTGCCCATTTCAGCCCCACATTCCCCTTCAAAACAAAATTCGTATTCGTTAAGCATTTTAGTTTTTCCTTCTTTGTTAAACGTTAAATTGTCCCAAATTATTTGCGCCGTTTTGCGCCATTGTCCAGCCCACCAAATGCCAAACTATACGCCTGTCCTTGCTTTATATACGCAATTACCTGAGCCAACACCTTTGGATAGCGCTCGGATAGCCGCCGCCCGGCTAAAGGATATAACGTTATAACCAAAAGGATATAGCACTATACCAAAGGATAGTTTGTATATCCGATAGGTATGTTTTTGGGGTTAAAGCTTTTTCACGTATCAGCACAAAGGAAAGCGCTTTCGACGCTGTACGGGCTGTTTTAGCGTCTCTGAGCGCTATATATACCAGCGGATATGGTATTGCCTAACCTGTTGTGCCACTCGTATATCCATCGGTATAGCGCAACCAGGCTAAAGGATAGCTCCCCCGGCTAAAGGATAGATGTTATATCCGAAGGGATAGGTTTGGGATAGGTGCTGCTTTTGTGATCACATATGAAAAGAGATTGCTGGTTTGTGATCACGTTTAAAGAGGGGTGGCTGTTTTGTGATCACAAACAAGAGACGGGTAGGGGTTTTGTGCATCCAACCCGCGAAACGTGCCCCATATGA
>Ga0208434_1000059_pt1 | contig 56871 bp, 71 predicted proteins | sample 13_taG_FD_184086 | JGI IMG/M metagenome (GOLD analysis project Ga0208434, IMG submission 184086) | Marine viral communities from the Subarctic Pacific Ocean - 13_ETSP_OMZ_AT15268 metaG (SPAdes) (version 2) | ecosystem: Environmental > Aquatic > Marine > Oceanic | place: Pacific Ocean | collected... | reverse complement strand
ATGACACAGAAATTGTAATTGAATTGATGAGGGAAGAAGAATGAGAGACCACATGCACATACCTGCAACACTGACAGAACTGGCTGCAGAAATAGCTGATACTGTCCTAGAAAATATGTACTACGCAAACGTGACAGCACCACAGACGCTGTACACACACGACAAAGAAACAGACTGCAGCATGTACACTGACGAAGCACAGGACAGGTTCAACACGCTGCATGACATGATCGAACAGACCATTGGCAGCTACCTACTGAATGAGGAACAGAAATGACCAAAGAATATGAGAAACTATTTGCTGCAATCTCAGGGCATTTTCTGACACAGCAACTGCCTGATAACTGGGGCGACTTCGATGACGAATATCTAGAGGAATGGTTTGTTGAATGTGCTGTGCACACCTACGAATATTGGGACTGGACACAGGTCTATGCCAAGATCGCAGCAATAACTGAGACAGTAATGGAGACACAGAAATGAAGAACGTATGGACACTAAAAATTCTGGACTGGAACCCAGTAGAAAAACAATATCAGGAGCGACACACATCCCTATTTGGTAGCAGTCGCAAGGCCAGACGTGCAGCCATTGAATGCTGCACCATCGAAGCAGGGGAGAAAGAATTAAAAACACATGACTACAGTAAAAGTTTTTATACCCTGAGTTCAGGCAGTGGTTCGACACACTGCATCGTGTCAAAAAATTATGTGTGGTAAAGGAGTAAAACCATGACATTTAAATCACGTTATCAAAAACGCAAGGCAGTGCAGCAACTACCAACTGAACTGGAAAGAATTTACAAAGCAATAACGTCTACAGGAAAGGAAAAGACAATGCCAAAGAACCTTAAAGATCATCTGAATGATATCAAAAATATATTCAAGGATGAACCACTAGCAGAAGGGGTCATTGCGTATGATCAGGACAAGGGCACTTGGTTCTATGAAGATCGAACAGTGTATCAAGAGTGTAGCAGACTGTGGGCAGCAGAAAACCTAGCAATGAAACGCATTGGTATGGGGTTCACAAAAAAGGTTGACCAGTTCTATCAGAACAATGGGTATCGAAAGACACGAACAGTAGCAGACTTAACAACACAGGACAGAATATATTTTTCTGATCTAGTTAATAACGAACTACAAAACCTGCGAGATCAATTACAGAAAGCAAAGGATGATCACGTTAATACAATAAAAACAATGAAGACCTTCAAGGATAAGGCACACAAAGTGGGATAAACTACAAGAACTATTCTCATAAATTTTTGTAGACAGGGGGTTGAAATACCCCACCCAAACCCCATGTAATAGTTACAGAAAGAAAGGAAAACAAATGGAACTTACTGTAAACACAGCAGAAAAAATTCGTGAAGAGGCGTGGGCATCAGCAGTCGTAGCCACCAACAAGTACATCGAAAAGTATCTTGATAATGAAGACAAGTATGCCTGTGGGTTTGCTTGGGTCACAGTCTACCCAAAGCACAAGGGCAACACCAAACTAGGTAAAGAAGAACGTAAAGTTCTTACAGCCCTAGGTCTAAAGAAGGACTGGACAGGTAAAGCCTACCAGTGGTGGAACCCTAGCACCTGTGGCTTCCAGAACATTGACTGCAAACTTGCAGGTGCACAGGCTGCAGCTACAATACTCAAAGCCTATGGCCTAGAAGCCTTTGCGGATTCGAGACTAGACTAATGTGGATTGATCTAATCATATCAGACAAGGGTGGTTTGCGTATTGCAAATCACCTAGTCAAAACAATGGAAGAAGCAACAAAACTGTGGAGAGTTTACACCTCATTTGGTTACACAGTTAAGATGGAGAAGTTGAAGACATGATTGACCCAGAGCACGAGATTTCTTACACGTTTAACTATGGCGGCAAGCAACGAACATACTACTTCGACAGTAGAGACAAGAACATAAAGACACATGCCATGTTTCAGGCAGACAGCATGATCAACCACTGTGTTGATGGATACTGGAGACTAACAGACGTGGACAATAGAGAGTACACTTGGACTAACATCTACGACAGCAGAGCGAACAGAACCTGATGGAAACATACGAGATCATAGCGATAGCACTGAACGTGGGTTACGTAGGGTTACTTGTGTTTATTGGGTGGTGAGACAATCTGTCATACTTGAAACGAAACAGGATCAATATAACTAATACTAATAGTATTACTAACAGTTAAAACTTATATCTTTATTTCTTATATAGATTAGTTACTGTTAGTAATACTTTAAGAAAGGAACTTAAAGTGTATACTACAGGTAAGCCCTACTGGTTCAGAGTTATTACAGCTATCAGTGTTCTGATTAATGTAGTATTAGGGGGTAGTAACAACCAAACTTTCAGTGCTAGAAACTGGCAATGGAAAAGAGATAAAAGATTTAATATTGTTTGGTTGATTGATGTAGTCCTAGGCAGAGGTCACTGCTCTGAGTGTTGGGTCTACTGGAAAACAAGGAGGACATGGTGACAGATGATGACTACAAGAAAGTTTTACAGTTGTTGAATGAGGAAGACACAGAAGACTTAATGAAAAAAATTATGTTGACGAATACTGAACTGATGGAATCAGTCTACGATCTACAAGAGTTTATGGAAGACAGTGGACTAACAGCAGAACAGTTTCATGAGTGGAAGAAACAAAAAGATTTGAGGATATACCATTGAATATTTATATACCAGAACCTATTACAATTTTAATTGTAGTCCTATCTTTCTTAGCAGGTTTCCTGTATAGGCAGTACAACGATAAGGAAGACATAGCAGAAGCATACGATGAAGGGTTTGAAAAGGGAAGTGAATCAGTGGTTAAAGCATTGTCTGAAGTAATGGGGAAGGATATTCAGATTGAATGGGACAAGGACTACATGGACAGATGATCCACACGATGATGTAACACACTGGCTTGGGAGATTGGAATGATACAGACGAGAACTTTTGAAGGAAGACTAGTAAGTCTAGAGAAATATATCTCTGACCTGGCACGACAGATAGATGACTACGAGTGGGACAACCAACTTGATCTAGCTGACCTACTGAAGCCACAGTTAGAGGAAGCAAAGAAACGCAGAGAACAAGGTGAAGTCTGGGAACCTATGTTCTGAGAGATACCACCCTTAGCTCAACTGGATAGAGCAACTGCCTTCTAAGCAGTAGGTTGTAGGTTCGAGTCCTACAGGGTGGGCCAATACCAGAAAGGAAACTGACATGACTTCAAAATATCTTGCATTACCTGCAGAAACTTTACATGAGTACTTCTCTTATGACGAAGATACTGGTTATTTATTCTGGAAAGAAAGACCAAGGCATCACTTTAAGACAACAAAAGCTATGCGAATAAGTCACACAAGAACATCTGGTAAACGTGCAGGTTACGTCCACAATAGTTGTCAGAAAAAATTCATAGATGTTGGTAGGAGACCTTATTTTTCTAGGCTTATCCACTTAAATGGTTATATCTATAAAGAGCACAGAATTATTTGGGCATTGCTCTACAAGGAATGGCCTGACTTTGATATTGATCACATCAATGGTGACTCAACTGATAATAGGATTAGTAACCTAAGAAAAGCAGACAAAGTATTAAATGGTAAAAACTTACCATTAAGAAGTGACAATACTTCAGGCACAGTTGGTGTACACTTTAGTAAAGTTCTTGATAAGTGGGTTGCTAGAATATCTGACAAAGGTGAAGACATATATCTTGGTCATTTTTCTAACAAAGATGAAGCAGTACTGGTAAGGAAAGAAGCAGAAATAAAGTATGGATACTCCCCTTATCATGGTGAAGGTAGGGATCAAATGAAGGAACAGATGAATGATTGAAGTAACATACATAGACCACATGGGATCTGACCTGTCAGTTGTGAATGCTGCACGAGTTAGCTTTGGTAAGAAGTCAGACTGGATGCCAACGGTGCACAATGGTGAGCCAAAGGTGCTGCAGTTTAAGGATGACAAGCTGATCAAGTATCTAGCCAAACACAAACACTACAGCCCATTCAATCACACGTTTGTTACCTTCCACGTCAAAGCTCCTATCTTTGTAGCTCGTCAGCTTCAGAAACATGAGTACACAATTTGGAACGAAATAAGTAGACGATACGTGGATGAAGAGCCTGAGTTTTATCAACCTGATGTATGGCGTGGACGTAGTGAAGACAAGAAGCAGGGCAGTGATGGTATTGTTAAGAGTAACGCTAACGTACATTACTTTAATGACACGATGCTAGGTGTATATACACAGCTACTTGATGAAGGTGTAGCACCAGAGCAAGCACGTATGGTACTACCACAGAGCATGATGACAGAGTGGTACTGGTCAGGTACAATGAAAGCAATGCATAAGATGTGTAGTCTACGATGTAAGCCTGACACACAACTTGAAACACAGATCGTGGCTAACCATATAGATGAAGAGATGGCAAAGCTATTCCCTGTATCATGGGAAGCATTACGAGCATACGAGGATTGATATGACTGGAATGATTGGAGTTGAACAGGTAGAGGAACACGAGGATGGCAGTGCCACCTACCAGTTCCACCTTGATAATAACTGCGCCAAGCTACTGCAGGAGGAAGGGCTGAGGCTAGTGTTGTATTGTGCAGCAGCAAAGTTAGATTTGCAGGTTGTATATGACTTCATCGAAGACCATATAAGGTATGAAGCAGATGATCTGACAGAGTATAAATTTGGAGTAGAAGATGACGAAGCTACCTGAGGGGAGGAAGCCACTTGAAAATGAGTGGTATCGTGATAAGATTCGTGCTATGACTTTGGAAGAACGTCAAAGATCGAAAGAAAAGGAACAGTGTAATGACAGCAGCAGTGAACAGCAGCAACGAGATAACCCATCAGCCTTGCCCCTTCGAGGATTGTGCAAGTAGTGATGCATTCTCATATAACGTAGTACTTAAAGTAGGCTCATGCCATTCATGTGGTAGAGCATACCCTGGCAGAGACAAGAAGTTTTCCTGGGCAGAGGGAACATACCCTCCCCCTCCACCAAAGGTAGACCTACGCAACACCAAGATTATTTCTGGTAGGTTCAATGACATTCGTGGGTTGGATGAAGACGTAGCTAAACTCTACAACATCCAACTGCAGTATGGTGAGAACAGCACACCAGTACGTTACGCATTCAAGTATCCTAACAACGTAAAGTATCGTGGCTTTGCAGAGAAGAAGTTCTGGACAAAGGAACGTGGAGCACCCACTGATCTGTTTGGCCCTGACTTCAATGCAGGATCAAGCAAACGTATCTACATCACAGAGGGTGAGTTCGATGCTGCCAGTCTCTATCAGGTACTAGGCAAGTCCTACCCTGTGAAGTCACTACCAAGTGCAAGCCTATCAGAGAAGTTTATCAAAGATAACTTTGAGTATCTCAATGCCTTTGAGATGGTAGTCTACGCAGGTGAACTTGACGCAGCAGGTAAGGGTGCAGCACAGAAACTTTACAGCATGATGCCTGACAAGTTTTACTACGTACCCATGTCCAAGTGGAAAGATGCCAACGAGTTCCTGATGGAAGGTGATGGTGATGACCTGAAGTGGGCAGCACTCAAGCCTCAACGTTTCAGCCCAGACAATTTCTTTGTAGGTGATCTTGAAGTTGAGAAAGCAATCACAACTGAGAACCCCTACGAGTATGTACCAACAGGACACACTGGCCTAGACGATAAGCTACGTGGCCTAGTTAAGGGTGGCCTGACATTCATCAAGGCACTGCGTGGGCAAGGTAAGACTGAGCTAGTCAGATACTTTGAGGTTGCCCTACTGAAGCAACAGACACGAGTGGCCCTACTCCACATGGAAGAGATGAAGTCCACCACCTATCGTGCTATGGCAACCTACGAGTTGGGCTGGAATGTACGAACCAAAGAGGATGCCATTGCCACAGGGTTTACTGAGGAGCAGGTCATTGCTGCAGCCCAGAAGATGGCAGGTGGTGAAAGCACAATCATCTTTGAGATGCAGTCCCACGATGATCCTATGCAGTTGTTGGAGTATGTACGCCTAGCATCAACAGTCTATGGCGCAGAGTACATCTTCATTGATCACGTCCAACGTCTGGCCTACCTGTCAAACTCTGGGGTTGATGCAGCCACCAGTACACTGACCACACTAGGCTCACGCATGGCACAGCTTGCCAAGGAGTTGAACATTGGTGTAGTCTTTATCTCCCAGGTCAATGAGGATGGACGTACCAAGTATGCAGCTTCACTTGAGGAAGAGGCAATCATCTGTATCAAACTGCAACGTGATACTGAATCAGATGATGAGGTAGAACGTAACACAACACACTTCATCGTTGACAAGAACAGACCCTTCGCTAAGTTAGGCAACGCAGGGTCAGTCTACTACGATCCTGAGACTACGATACTGGAGGAGGCAGTGTTTCAGGGATGAAGATCGTCATCAGTGACATAGAAACTAATGGGCTAGAGGACAGCACCAAGCTGTGGCTTTGTGGTGGGAAGGATCTTTCCACTGGTGAAGTACACAAGTTTGAGAACTGCCACGAAGATCCAGTAGCTAAGGCAGCAGCTATCGCTTGGTATGAATCAGCAGACCTAATCGTTGGTCACAACTTCATACAGTTTGATGCACCCATGTTGAACAAACTACTGAAGCCTCGACTCATAGACCCACAGAAAGTCATAGACACATTGCTGATCAGTCGCCTTGTGGACTACGACATTGACACACCCAAGGGTGCTAAGTTTCCTCACAGCCTACAGGCTTGGGGTATAAGATTGAACAAACATAAAGGAGACTTCCATGAATTTGATAAGTTCAGTGATGAAATGGTTGAATACTGGTATGGAGACATCGAGGTTACTCATGCTCTTTATGAACATTTCTCTTCTGTTATTTGGGATAATGATTGGAAACTTTCTCTAAGAACAGAACACAACGTACAGATAGAATTGGTACGCACACAGTACTATGGTTTCTACTTCGATAAGAACAAGGCAGAGTTCCTACTCAACTCAGTTCAGCAGAAGATGAAGACACTGGAAGAACAATTCCAAGTGGACTTCCCACCTAAGATGACTGAGGTCAATCGCATCAAGTATCGTCTGAAGAAAGATGGTGAAGAGATGGCGACAGTAAAGAATGCCAAGTCCAAGTACGCAATGACAACACGAGAAGGTGAAGACTTAGTTTGTTTTGACTGGATTGATTTCAAACCTGGCTCACCCAAGGATCGCATTGATGCCTTATGGAATGCAGGTTGGAACCCAGTCGATAGAACAAAGACAGCTATCAACTTTGCACGTAAGCAGGTTGGTGATCCTTATGGTAAGTCAGTCGAGGCTATGGATCAGGAGTTCTACGATCAGAAGAAGGAACACCTAGACAGATATGGTTTTACTGTGTCTGAGGATAACCTTAGCACACTGCCTGAGGATGCCCCTGCAGGAGCCAAAGCTCTGGCCCAGTGGCTGACCCTTGAAGGTAGACGTTCCTCACTGGTGGAGTGGATTAACCAAGTCAAAGAAGACAACAGAATACATGGTAGGATACAGAGCATTGGTGCATGGACTGGACGGTGTGCACACAAAGATCCTAACACAGCTAACATCTCTTCTCCTTTTCATGAAGATGCTAAAAGAGTAGAACCCCTGACAGCAGTAGAGGAAGTGAAGAAGCAATATGACGTACACCTACGTGCTTGTTGGACTGTACCCTCAGGCTCTTGGCTTGTCGGTACTGATGCTGATGGTATTCAGTTACGTGTGCTTGCTGATTACCTATGGCGTATGTTTGGTGAAGACCAGTATGCCCAAGCCATCATGCTAGGTAAGAAGGAAGACGAGACAGACATCCACAACGTGAACAAGAATGCTCTTGATGTTCCTAATGGTACACGAGACATGGCAAAGACATTCATCTATGCTTGGCTGCTAGGTGCAGGTGTAGCAAAGACTGCACAGATACTGAAGGTCAACAAGAAGGAAGCACAGGATGCACGTACTCGTTTCGAGATGAGCATTGGTGGTCTCTATGATCTGAAGAACAGATACATCAAACAGGTTGGAGAGAATGGTTGGTTCAAAGGATATGATGGACGTAGGGTCAAGGTGCCTAGCACACACAAAGCACTCGCAGGTATCCTACAGAATGGAGAGGCTTGCCTAATGAAACACACCCTCCTACGTTGGCATGACGTAGCACGTAAGGAAGGTATTAAGTTCAAGATGGTTGGCTTTATCCATGACGAATACCAAGTTGAGGTCATAGGCACAGAAGAAGAAGCAAAACGTCTTGGTCAGATACAGGCAGACTGTATGCTTGAGACTGGTCAAGAACTAGGATTCAAAATACCTACACCAGGATCATATGATGTAGGAAAAAATTGGGCAGAGACCCATTGACATCCTAACAGGGTAGTATTACATAACAGATATCAAAAAAAGGAGGGCGACATGCCAGCTACACAAATCGACATCAAAGGCAAACTAGACTGGGCAAAAGTATTTGAGTCCAATCGTGATCGTGCCGAATGGAATAAAGAAACTGATGGTGAGTACAAGGTTACTGTTACCACAGATAAAGATACTGCACAGGCTTTGAAGAAAGCAGGTTGCATGAAAAAGATTGAGGAAGTTACTGATGGCTACAAAGTCACAGTGTCACGTCCTCATACAGGCGCACAGGACTGGATGGGTGGCGCACCTATCGTTGCTGACGTAACTGGTAAGGCTTGGAACCTACAGGAACAAGGTCTTATTGGTAATGGCAGTGAAGGTATCGTGAAGGTAGAAGTTTATCCTACACGTACTGGACGCACAGGTACACGCCTACTAGGTGTCCAAGTCCTTGAGCATGTGGTCTATGAATCAGAAGGTGGTCCCTCCCAACCACGATCAATGTTCACAGACCATTCGAGTTCTTCTGGATCTTCGTCTTCCACCTCCCAAAAAGAACCAGAGGACTCAATCCCCTTCTAGGTTTCCCTGTTTCCTTTCCCTAGAAGCTCACCCTCACCCTTCGGGGTGGGGGTACAAACAAAAAGGATAAGACATGCCAAGCATCGACACACTCGTCAAAGATATGGAAGACACAATACTTGGTCTCAAAGGTTGGGATCATCTGATCAGCCTTAAGATGGGTGATCGTGTTGGTAAAGCAGCTACCTCAAGATTCAGAGCACCACAGAAACCAAGAGGGTATCTGTCGTTCTCTTCTATTGGTAGTCCATGCAAAAGAAAACTATGGTATAAGATCAACGAGACTGCGACAGCAAAGCCTCTTGCTCCATCGGATTTGTTGAAGTTCTTTTATGGTGACATGATCGAAGAGTTAGTCTTGGCTATTGTCGAGGCATCTGGTCACACTGTAACAGGACAGCAGGATCGTATGCGTATCAATGATCTGGCAGGACACAGAGATGCAGTCATTGATGGCATGACAGTGGATGTTAAGTCAGCATCTCCTTACTCATTCAAGAAGTTTGCTGAAGGTAACCTGAGGGAAGATGATCCTTTTGGTTACATCAGTCAGCTTAGTTCTTATGTGTATGCAGCCAAGGACGATCCACTGGTAACAAACAAAACACATGGGGCTTTTCTTGTTGTAGATAAAGTCAATGGTTCAATCTGTCTTGATGTCTATGACTTCACTCCTGAGTTAGAGCAAAAGGAGAAAGAGGTAGAGCAAGTCAAGCAGATGGTAGCAGGTGACATACCTGACAGAGGCTTCGATCCTGTACCTCAATCAAAGACTAGCCCTAACACAAAGCTACATCCTTCTTGTGGATTCTGTGAGTTCAACAAGAAGTGTTGGCCTGAGGCCAGACGATTTGTTTATGGTAATGGTGACGTACTCCTGGTAGATGTGGTTAAGAAACCAAACGTACCAGAGGATCTTACCTATAATGAGCAAGAAGTATAGAGCAGCAGCACTCAAGGCAGGGTATCGTTCAGGCTTTGAAGATGATGTAGCAAAAGAGCTACGCTCCAAAGGAATTAAGTTTACCTACGAGAAAGAAAAAATCAAGTGGGTTGACTTAAAAGTCAGAACGTATACACCTGACTTCGTTTTATCTAATGGTATCATTATAGAAACCAAGGGACGATTTGTCTCAACAGATAGACGCAAGCATCGTGAAATCCAGAAGCAGTTTCCTGATCTGGATATTCGCTTTGTATTTCAAAACAGTAGAGCAAAATTATATAAAGGTGCCAAGTCATCCTATGGTGACTGGTGCAAGAAGTACGGTTTTAAGTACGCAGATAAATCAATTCCTGACGATTGGTTGAAAGAATAGATTGACGTAATTAGTTTAGGCTATATAACTTGGAGGTTCCTGTGTTGTTTGAAGTAACAATGCTGATAGAGTTAGACCCTGAGGCAAACTTTATTGCTTCAGATAGTATTGAGAGGAGTCTTGAAGAAATTCTTCAGGACACTATATATGACATTGACGATATTGAAGTCGTTGAAATAGAGGTGAAAGACAAATGATAAGTGGAGATGACTTAGACAAGTTTGGTTACTTTGATAACTTTGATAGTGATGAAGTAGACTGGACTGATCTTTATTCTAAATGGGTAGAGAAAAAGATTATGACTGAAGGTCAGACAAGACTAGTAGAGAATACACTTGGTCTTGTGGGAGAAGCAGGAGAGGTAGCAGAAAAGATCAAGAAACTTATTCGTGATAGCTCTCGTTTTCAGAATGAAGAGATCATGAAAGAGTTAGGTGACGTAGTATTCTATGCTACTGCCCTTGCAAATATTTATGGTAAGGGACTACAAGAGGTTCTTGAATTAAACATTGCCAAGCTAGATGACAGACAAAGACGTGGAAAACTAAAAGGATCAGGAGACAATAGATGAGCATTCCAAACACAGAACCAGAGTACGGCCCAACACTATCAATCTCAGAAGAGATTCATGCTATGAAGTATCGTAGTAAGGGTGAAACATTTCGTGAGGCAATGACTCGTGTTGCTGAAGCACTGAAGGATAATGAATCACACTTCAATAACTTTCGTAACATCTTATACAACCAACGCTTCCTACCTGCAGGACGTGTGCAGTCAGCTATGGGTGCACCAAGACGTGTGACACCTTACAACTGCTTTGTGTCTATGACTATTGAGGATAGCATGGATGGGATTATGGAAGCAGCAAGACGTGCAGCAGAGACCATGAGACTAGGTGGTGGCATTGGTTATGACTTTAGTACACTGCGTCCTCGTGGCACCTTGATTAAATCACTGGACAGTAAGTCCTCTGGTCCTCTATCCTTCATGGGTATCTTTGATGCTGTCTGTCGTACCATCGCATCAGCAGGTCACAGACGTGGAGCACAGATGGGTGTCCTACGTGTTGATCATCCTGACATTGAAGAGTTCATCACAGCAAAGAACAACTCTGATACACTGACACAGTTCAACATATCTGTAGGTGTGACTGACGAGTTTATGACAGCAGTGAAAGAAGACAAAGACTTTGATCTTAAGTTTGATGGACGTGTCTACAAAACTGTGAGTGCTACTGCACTGTGGGATCAGATCCTACGTTCTACATGGGATTGGGCAGAGCCTGGTATTCTCTTCATTGATCGTATCAATAAGAAGAACAACCTGTGGTACACAGAAAAGATTGCTGCAACCAACCCATGTGGTGAGCAACCACTACCACCTAATGGTGCATGTCTTCTTGGTTCATTTAACCTGACTAAGTATGTAGTTGATCACGAAGGTAAGTACGTCTTCAACATGAACCAACTACGTAATGACATTCCACATGTCGTAAGAGCTATGGATAATGTCGTAGATAGAGCAACGTATCCACTGAAAGAACAGGAGTTAGAAGCCAAGAGTAAAAGACGTATGGGCCTTGGTGTGACTGGGGTAGCAAATGCTATCGAAGCACTAGGGTTTGAGTACGGCAGTGAACGATTCCTGCAGACCCTCGAAGAAATCATGGGGGTGATTAGGAATGTGGCGTATCGTACATCTGTTGAGTTGGCTCTTGAGAAGGGTGCTTTCCCTCTCTTTACTCAGGCTTATCTGGAGAGTGACTTCGCTAAGTCTCTTCCTGATGATATCCGCAATCTCATTAGCGATCATGGTATTCGTAACAGTCATCTGCTTTCTGTTGCTCCAACAGGAACTATCAGTCTGTCAGCAGACAACGTATCCTCTGGGATCGAACCTGTCTTCTCACATTACTACGATAGAACTATCCAAACCTTCGATGGACCCAAGGTTGAGCGAGTAGAGGACTATGGCTATCGTGTCTTTGGTGTGAAGGGTAAGACTGCAGACGAACTGTCAGTGTTTGATCACGTCAAAGTATTGAACGTTGCCTCTCGTTTTGTTGACTCAGCATGTTCAAAGACATGTAACGTTGGTGAAGACGTAACATGGGAAGAGTTTAAGCAGGTCTACATGGATGCTTACGATGGTGGTTCTTCTGGTTGCACAACATTCAGAGCAGCAGGTAAACGCTATGGTATCCTTAATGCTTCCACCTCTGAGGAAGTAGCAGAGGAACCTGTAGTTGAAGAGACACAGGACTACGTAGAAGAGGGCGGTGCTTGCTACTACGATCCTGCTACTGGCCTACGTCAGTGTGAATAGACAACGTAGAAAGAAACTGGGTACTATACCTTCACCCTGCATAAAGGTCTGTCGTATTGAAGATGGTCTTTGTGTGGGGTGTAAAAGAACACTTGACGAAATACGTGATTGGATGATACTGTCCGATTACGAGCAGAAGAAACTGCTTCACGAACTAATGTGGAGGAAAGACAATGGCTAAGGTTCAGATCGTTGGTGCATCAGCTAACTCTCACCAAGCCCTAAAGAAAAAGACTTCTCAGTCTAAGAGAATAGGTTCTATAAAGTATGGTTCCATGAACAAACATAAACGTAGGGCCACTAAACCATATAGGGGTCAAGGCAAATGAAAGTTCATGTACGTAAGTTTAGAAAAGATGTTTATGACAGGGTTAATGAACCCTCTAAAGAAGCTTTGATTAAGATCCTTGAGAGAGAAGGACACTCTGTTGTTTCTTCGAAGGAGGATTACTATGCTGACCTAGTCACAACAAAGGATGGTCAAACATACTACCATGAAGTTGAGCGTAAGGCACAATGGAAAGGTGACTGGCCTAACTGGTGGAAAGAAGTTAGAATCCCTGGACGTAAGAGAAGACTAGTACAAAAGTATAAAGACAACCTAGATAATCTTTACTTTGTTGTATTCAATAACACATACGACAAAGCCTGGAGAATCAAAGGGACACAGATGACAGACGATTGTATCCAGAAACCTAGTGGTCCTAACTATCGTATGCCAGAGAATGAAACATTCTACCACATCCCTTACACTGAAGCGGAGTTAGTTACTCTATGACGTACTGTCCTGACTGTGATAATTTATTAGATGATAATGGTGTGTGTGCAGAGTGTGAAGATATGTTTGATCCAGTACAGAGACCAAGCCACTACGGTCAAGGTGAGATAGAATGTATTGACTACATCAAAGACTTCCTGACCAGAGAAGAATACATTGGTTACCTCAGAGGTAACATTGCAAAGTACATGCACAGATGGCGTTACAAGAATGGTGCCCAAGATCTGGAGAAGGCTGAGTGGTATCTCAAACAACTAGTAGAGGTAGCATGACAGAACAAAAGAGACCAAGAGGTAGACCACCAAAAAATAAAACCCTTGAGCAAGAAGCCCAAGAGTTCATTAAATCAGAGATTCCTAGCGGTGAAATACCTGCTAGGGATTACTTCGCAGGAGCAGCCTTGTCAGGGTTACTTGCCTCTGGGAAGTATATGCGATCAGACGAGATCGTTAGTCAAGCATTCTGTTATTCCTGTCTGATGCTTGATCATAAAAAACAAAAAGATAAATCGTCTTAAACTAAACCCCCAGTTAATCCCTGGGGGTTTTCTTTTACCTGGTACTGGAGATATCTCCTGCAATTTCTACAATACCTAGTCGTCTTTCTAGTTCTTGCTTTGGACTATCAGAGTTCATCAAATAATCTTTAGCAGTTTTAAACTCACCTCTTGATATTTGTTCTGCTGCCCTATCGAAGTATTCTACGCCAAGCTCTTGTCTTTTTATTTCGTAGTTAAGCCTGATATATCCTTTAACTGATTTCTTATTATTTGCTAGACCATCTTCAAGTTTCTTTGTTGCATCTGTCCTAGCAAGACTTACTGACTCTTCTACAAATTTAAGCAATGCTTCTTTTTTTAAATCATTATCTTCAATTTGATCGTAAGTCTTACCATTTGCTAGGCCACCAAGACGTGTGTCTTTTCTCCAGTTATCAAATGTTTCATGGAGTGTCTGAGATAAGTTGTAGGTCATAAGGTAATGAACGGATGGGTTCCTAACTGCATAGGGTTTATAGACTTGGTATTCTTTCAATCCCATTCTATTAAATTCTCTCTCAATATCAGTCATAGGAGGTTCACTTGATACACCTGTTATCTGTTTGAGAAGTGGGTTCATAGCTCCAACTTTCATAGGATTAAGAATAGAATACATAGGTATATCAGTCTCTCCATTGAAAGACTGTGTGTACTGGATTGATTTAATGTCAGGTAACATTCTTGTCGCTTGTGCTACACCAGTGTGGAAGTTTGTTACCTCACCTGTAAGACTTACATCACCTGGATTATCAAAAGGATTTTGACCCATGACATCTCTGATGTAAGGATTACCTGCTGCATCATAGTCGTATTGTCCTACAAAGTCTCTTGATATTGTAGCAGGGTAGGTTAGGGTTGCCGCCAAATTACCTATAGCTTTCTGAAATCCTTCTGTAACCTGACCCTCTTTAGAACTATTGATTAACTCTTGTATGAAAGTAAAGTCTGCACTAAAGTCTCCAACACCACCTAAAACAGTTTCTAACTCCCCAGCACTTGGCATTGGTAATCCATTCTTCCATCTGTAAGCAAGGTCTCCTGCATACATGTGACCAATAATAAATCCAAGTGAGGACGATACGTCTGCTTGTCCTTTTATAGCAGTCTCAATAGACTTGTAGTCTACATCACCTTCCTTCTCTGCTGCAGCAGCATAACCTAACATAAGAAGACTTGCACCTGTCATCTGACGAACAACTCTATCCTCTGCAGTTTTAATTGGGTCAGATGCTGCAGGTGTCTTTGCAAGATAGTGACCCCACACAGGTGTGTAGTCTGACAACATCTCAAGATGGTTTGCAACATAACGAGGGAAAGGAATACCCAAGGCACCTGATACTAAGAAAGGTACTTTTCTATTTACGTTTACAGCAAACCTGGCAGTCTTTCCAAAAGCAGATTCATCTCCTACATAAGTCCTCTGCATAGTAAATCTGTTTGCATCATCGTATGCTTTACGTATTGTGTCCTGTCCAAGATCTTCTAACTTTTTACCACTTGCAATAAACTGACCTACAGTAATTCCTTGATCAGTTAGCTGTCTGTCTAGACTTGCAAAGAAAGCTGCTTGCTTAAATGTGGTATCAAGAGCAGTGTTGAATACATTAACTGCACGACCAGTCTTTGCTAACATAGAATTAGAAGCTGTGCCTAGCTCTAGTCTCATAGCATCGTTGAAAACTGCTGCATATGTTTGAGGCATCTCCTCTGCAAACATATCTTTCAGTAGACTTGCCTGTGCATTATTCCAGGTCATACCTCTGAGTGTAGCAGTCATTCTTTTAACTGTCTTACCAGGCTCAGGTATAAGGTCTCCCTCTTTTGCAGCCTTACCATACCTGACTAATCCTCTAAAGAACTCATCTGAAACATCAACACCCGCTAGAAGAACAGTAGATGCTGCGTTTCTTATTGTTGTTGCAGGTTGAGAAGTCATAAATGCTATACGAGCAGCATCAATCTCTCTCATAGGATCAACAATATACTTAAATGTTTTAGATCTTTGAGCAGAGTTTTTCACTACTTCAGCAGTAAGTTCAGTGACTACCTGATCATTAAATGTAGAGATACCACTTTGTGCAAGTGTTGTTAAGTCTACACTCAAACCATCAAATTCAGTTCTTCCTAGGTCAGATCCAGTAAGTCTACCTGCTGCTCTTGCAGCCTTAGATATAATACTTTGCTCTGCTAGAATTTTACCTGCGTTAGAAACTTCAGCTAAGTATAGTAAAGAGAATTGTTCTTGGGATAAGTTATACTTTTGTCTGATCTCATTCACTTTATCTACAATAGCTACATCACCACTACGAATTTTATTTGCTATTGCACTAGTGATCCTTTCCCCTTCGTTAATTTGAAGTTCTTCTACAATATCAATAGTTGCTGCAGTCAAAGACCTCATGGTATCCATAGATAGACCAGACTTAAACACTCCATCAAAATCAGGGTTAGACAGTTTATTAAGAATCTCGTTACCTGCTAACACCTTCTCAGGATCAAGAGGGTCTCTTACTTTAGCAGTCTTATCTCCTAACTTTGCAGCTAGAACTGACTCAACATCTGAAACTCTTTGTGCAGCATCTTGTTGTCTAGCAGGATTAGAAGATTTAAACCTAGCATTAGCAGCTTTCTTAGCCTCTACATTTGCACTGGCTCTCTTTGCTTCCTGCACAGCAGTCATTGCATCTTTACTTTTAGCAGTTTTACCAGAAAGAAATCCACCTGCTGAACCTAGAATACCTCCAAAGGCTGCAGATATTGCAGTATCTTTAGCTAAGTCTTGACCAGTGTATTCAAACTCAGGGACATCTTCAGTAAACTCGGAAGCTAATTCTCTTTGTTCCCCTAGTTGGTAAGACTGTCCTGCCCCTACAGCACCTTCAGTTACAGCACCACTGGCTGCACCCAAAGCTGCACTTCTTCCAACAACATTTTTTGACAGTAGTCTCTTAGTATAGTTTCTTATAGCTACTTGTGCAGCCTTACCTGCTGCTTTTGATGCAAGCTTTCCAAGACCAAAAGAACCTAGACCTAGGTAGGTAGAAGGAGCAGTAAAGATACCTTCAGCATAATCTAAAGCAGCATCTCCAAAGTCATCCCCTGCTTCCTGAGATACATCCCAGGCATGTTGTAGTCTAGCAAAAGATTCTTTACCTTTTCTGTGTAGGTCTTTATTCAAAAGGTAGTTTAAGTCTTTGGCTTGAGTTACCTCATTCCATGCTTGAACTCTCATGTGCTCAACGAACTTTTCTGTAAGCCCATCCATACCTACTTCTTCCATTTCTTCTCTGGACAGATTATATCTACCACCAGAAAAGAAACGTACTAGGTCAACCTGAAATTCTTTGTCATCTTTTAGATCCATAAAAGAACTATCATAGGCTCTTTGAGTATACATTTCTTCAGCCACAGTCAGATCTCCTATCCCCTACCACCATTCAAGATTTCATCCAATGGATCTTTAGGCCCAGTAAGATTATCTAAAAGATTTTCACTGCCACCATTAGCCCCTGGTTCTTGGTTTGTTTCAGTAACCTCAAAGTATTTATTTTGTGCTATTTCATTTAATGGAACATTATTAGCTTGAAGTATTCTCATTCTATCTACAAGAGGATTAATAACAGATTGAGGATCTCCTAAGAAATTAGGATCATTATTTACTTCTAAGAAAACATCAAATGCGTTATTTAAAATTTCCTGTGCAGCACCTGCATCATCCCCTTGGAAACCTACATACTGACCACTGTTATCAAAGTTAAGTTGAACACCAAGGGTATTCGCCATACTCTTTGCAATAGTAGTTTGAATAGAACTTCTTTCACTGGGTGTTATAATTCCTGCTCCCCTGCTGCTGTATTCTACAGGCATAATACTTGGGCCTGATCCTTCTGTCATATTAGACATAGCATCAGTAATTCCAATGTTAAACTCTTCAGCAGATTCTGCATTCCATAATGCATTTACCAGAGTTCTATTCATGGATTCTCCGCCAGACAAATCCCCTTGAAGAACATATTTAACTGCAGAAGCGACCTTATCTGGTTCAACAGATTCAACAATATGTTCACTCAAAGTTTTAAGCCAGTCTTTATTTAATTCTCTTGGACCTAACTTGGATAGATGTTCTAGTTCAGGACCAAGTTGACCACTTCTTTCTAAGATTGATGCAGCCTCTTTAGACAAACCTAAAGAATGGGCTAAGTCAACTCGTGCAACTGCTTGATTAGCTTTCTCAGTCCTCTTCGCTATTATCTCTTGTAGTTCAGGAATGATTTGATTCTTACGTCTTTCCAAGAGTTCCATCATGAACTCATCAGCCCTAGTCTGAGCATCCTCTTGGCGATTAATCTCTGCTACAACACCTGCTAAAAAACCCATAGTTATACCCTCGCCATCAGACCTCTGGGTGCAGCCTCAGGCTCACCAAGATCCATTTCCATTTGTTGTTTAGGCTCTTCTCTTGGAGCCTCTCTCATTGCAGGTCTCTCAGGAGATCTACCCTCAGACTTAGCCAAGGCACTTCTGACCATAGACATTTCTTTATCGTCTTCTTCTTGTTCGTCTTTCTCAAATCCAGACTTGTATTCAATACCTACTTCATCAGCTACATCAGCAATGAACTCGTGAATAGTAGGAGCAATGATTAGACTTACGTCAATGCTGTGGATACCTTCAGATACTGCACTACGCAGTAGACCCTCAGTAAGACTACGAACATCTACACCTTTATCTAGCAGCATCATAGCTGTGTCTAGTTTTTCTACACTGTTAAGACGTGTGAGGTGTAGGCGTAGTGCATCCTCTGGGTCAGTGATCTCTGGTGGTCTCTCATATGGTCTGCTCTTAGGTTCAGCAGTAAGTGACTGACCAGGGATAGGGCCACTGAATAGCTTAGGGCTTGGTCTACCTGCAGGTTTCTTTAACTGAGGTTTAGCCTTAGGCTTTGGCCTTGTGTCACCCTTGACTGGTTGCTTAAATACCTGAGCAGCCTGTGCATTCATTGGTTGTTTTTGTGGTGCTAACATTAGAAGTTCTCCACTACTTTCTTATATTCTGCTAGGAAAGGCATAACATTTTTCCTAGATTTCTGTAGACCATCTCTATCTAAAGCAGGACCATCATGATGAAGGGCATAAACATACTCAGTCCCTAGTCCTTTTTTCTCTGCCATAGCGAAGTTATCTAGAACATGTTCAACTAAAGCTTGTGCTTGCATTTCGATATCATCTCTATTCTCTTGAGATAATCCATAGGCTTCTCCAGTCTTATTTATAAACTGACCCAATCCATACGCACTACTTGACTTTGCTGCTGCAAATTTATTAAAACCAGACTCATACCTAGCAGTAGCAAGGGCGTAAGCAATTTCATCGTCTGTTGCTTCAAGACTTCTACCCACACGAATAATTGTTTTGATTGCTTCTTCTTGAGATTCTTTAGGAGCACCACCTGCATTACGAGTAAAACCCTCTTCAGAAATAGGATCATTATAATAAGAATGAGAAACTACATCTCCAGTTTCTGTTCCCTTTTTACCATATAACTTTTTAGTTAAAGCGGAAAGTGTGGCTGGCCCTTCATCACTAACAGGTTCTGTAACCATATTTTTAAGGTCTGAGCTTGTTTTAGCATCTGACATACTTTCTCTATAACTGTTCAGGGCAGTTCTGTAAGAACCTACAGCCTCACCACCGCTTACCTCAGGTTGCTTCATACCTGGGATAAGGTCTGTATCAATCTGACCTAAGGCTCTTCTAGCTTGTTGCTTGCCAGAGCCTACAGAATGTTTACTTCTTTTATTTGCCATTCTTTCAGAGGCTCTAGGCTCACTCTGAACTGGTTGTTTTAAGTTATACATTTTAGATCCTATTCTTCTTCAGGGCTAAAGATAGATTTGAAATCAGAGGAGAAGAATACTTTAGTTAGAAGACTACCTAATGCCTGATCTTCCTGTGAGTCAAGTTGTTGCTGGACTGCAGCCAACTGCTTATCACCTAAAAGAATACTCAGAGCACGATCAGCAGCATTCTCACTGGACGTAAATGAGTAGTCCATCAGGTCACGTTCCCTCTGCCAAATCTCATCCAATGTTTTAACTGTAAGACCATTCACTGTTTGTGCGTAGTCCATATTAGATTCGTTAGCTGCAGCAGTATTGATAGTTGCTAGGTTCTGCCTCCACTGAGCATTAGCTTGTGCAACTACAAGATAGTTCTGTGCGTTAAACATCTCTCTCTGGTTTTGTAGCCCTGCATTGAACTCCAGTAAAGAGTTAACTTCATCAGCATTGAACTGCTTCATAGCATTCATCTGTGCTGCATTAAACTGATTGACTGAAGCTGCAAGGTTAGAGAAGAACTGGTTAGTCTGGTTCTCTGACGTAGCATTGAACTGAGCAGCAGCATTAGAGGCAGCTTGATCAGTCAAGATACTGTTAATCAAAGATTGTTGTTTAAACAGGGCTGTCTGTTGTTCATTAGCTAGGTTAGCCATGTCTACTTGCAAGAAGTTCTGAGCATTCTGAACTTGAGCTTGCTGTCTGTTGTTCAGGTTCTGAGTATCTAACTGAGATAGGGCAGCAGCTTCTGCCATCACCAATGCTTGCTCATTACTTAGATTCTGCAACTCCATTGTGTTTGCAGCCTTAGAGTTCTCCAAAGCAATCTGCTGTTCAGCAGTGAAGTTCATGTTAGCAATCTCAGAGACTTTAGCAGCATTCATAACCTTAGCTTGGAATGCTTGGTCAAACTCCATGCCTAAGAACTTAGATCTTTGTTCTGCTTTGAATAGAGCAACCTGTTGTTTGTTGCTGGCATCAATCTGTGCGATAGGTAAAGCAGCTTCCATAGCAGCCTGAATGACAGCTTGTCCTGCCATGCTTGAAGCACCTAGACCTCTAGCAGCAAGCATCTGTGAAGCAGCCCTCATAGAACCTGCAGCCCAGGCAGGTGTATCACCACCCTCAAACTGAGCCATCAAGTTAGCTAGTTCACCTTGTACTGATGCAGCCTGTACTTCACCTGTACCGAATGCTTGACCTACTCTTGCTTGGTCTACACCAGTACCTTGAATAAGTTCACCCTGTGGTCCTGTCTGTAGTGTACGAGTAGGTAAGCCAGCATCACCTTGTGCTTCGGCTACAGTCTGAGCAGTACCTGTGGCAGCATCAAGTCCAGAGACAGAAGTACCTGTTGCAGTTTGAGCATCTATAGTTTGTGTAGGTCCAGTAGATGTAGCTGCAGTCATTCCTGTTGTAGCTTGCTGTACATCAGTGTATGCTTGGTTAGCATCGTAGGTTGCAGCACCCTGACCAGTAGGGACATCAGCAGTTGTAACAGATCCAATCTGTGCTACCTGATCTTCTTGCACCATAGGTGCTGTGCCAAGAGCCTGACCTGTACTGGAATCCATTACAGTTCCATAAGTATTAGGATCAAGGTAAGACACAGGAGCAGCAGCTACAGCACCACCAGGAGCTACAGTTGATTGTGCAACTAGGTCTCTCTGTGCTTGTGTTAGATCTTCAGCAGTTACATCCATCTGACCTGTTGGCATGTCAGTATTAATACCACCAGTTTGTGGAGGTTGGTCAGCTTTCTCTGCAGCTTCCTGTTGAGCTTTGATATTTTGTAGTGTTGCAGGATCAGTAATATAAGACTGATATGCACCTTGGTATGCAGTCTCATCATACCCTGGGAGGTTCATATCTATGCCTTGCTGCTGTAGATAGTCATTATAACTAGGTAGACCTAACCCAGAAAGACCTGTATCATTAGCAGCTTTAGCATTCATAGCAGTGTCATATGCTTGGGAGTAAGTTCCATCAGGATACTTAATCTTGTAAGTACCGTCAGAAGCTTGTACAACCTCACCACCAGGTTGATAATTTAGGGCAGGGTTTACTGTAGCCCCTGTGTTAAATCCTTGGATAACACCACCTTGGTTGTTACCTTGTACAGTCTGTGATGCAGAACCACCTTGTGTTTGTGCTTCAGTTCCAAAGCCTTGAACCTTAAAATAACCAGGAGGGATAGGTTGAGAAGGTACACCATTGATATGTTGGATGTACATAGACATACCAAACCTGTTACGGTACAACACATTCTCAAATGCAGGAGCAGTACCAGCAGCTTGTTGCTCTTCCAGTGTCTGAGGTTGATATAGTTTAGCTTGCTCTGCAGCTCTGTTTTCAAACTGTGTTTGCTGTAGTCCTAGTCCTGCCTCATAAGTAGGGATATCTACTTCAGTAAGGCCAGTCTGACCGTCACCATAGACAGGAGTAATGTTTCCAATGTTAGGAGTACTTACAAAGTTAGGCCCAGTGTAAGTCCCATCTCCTGTAACTCCACCTGTGATGTTACCAGCACCAGTACCTACACCACCAGTGTTTATAGTCCCTGTAGCCCCAGATCCTGTTGTAGTACCTGTATCTGTTTTCTTTGTTTTCTTTTTCTTGATAAGATCCCACTCAAGCATGTTTAAGGTGGCTTCATCGTAGGAACCTGCAGCAGATATTCTAGGACTCCAATAATCATTTCCCTGTGATAAAAGGTTGTCCATATAATTGTTATGATCTGTTAATTCTTTAGCTGTTGCATTAGCCATACCTGCAGTCGAGTTACTAGAAACACCTCTGTTTGCCAACTGAGAAGTTAGATAAACTCTGTTTGCTGTAAAGTCGTTAGTGACTTCAACAGTCTCAGGATCAATACCAGCATCAATTAAATCTTGTTCAGTAGGTTGATCTTGCCAACGATCATAAAGGATCTGAGCACCAACATCGTTAGCTGAGTTATTGCCATAGAATGTAGATTGTTCTCCAGGGTTATACCCTGCTTCTTTAAGCACATCATCTAGTACAGTATGAGCAGACGTATCATTAGGATCAATACCCAAGGAGGCATATGCTGCATTCATGTCAGCAGTATTAACACCAGTGTTCTGAGCAAGATATTTCAAGTCAGCAGCAGCAGCAATAGCAGCCATCTCCTCAGAGGTAGCATTGGAAAGATCTACAACCTGTGTATCTTTACCTGTGTAAGTAAGCTCAACACCATTAACTTCGTAGTTTCCATCGGCATTAACTGTTGCTCCACCCATGCCAAAATCACCAGAGGCAACTGCTGCATCAATCTCAGGGTTTTCTCCTGGTTTAACGCCTGTTCCTGCTGGGGGAGATTCTACTGTTTTAAATATTGACATTATCTAATACCTTATAATGCTAAAGTCTGTCTAAGCTTTGTTGTGTCTGCTTTAGTAAACTCTTGGTAATTACCTTTTAAATTCTCTGGGAAAGCAATAAACTCTATAGTTGCACCAGTCTTGTCTGAGACTTCTAGGGCTACATCGTAGAAGCTACGAGGATTGCCTGTACCAAAATTCCATATACCTGACTCGTCTACATCAAAGAATCTTTGCTGATCCATCACAACTTTACCTACGTGAATAAAGTCTCTGAAGTATTTAGGAGAACCTTTAAACAGTTTTATCTTACCAGTCTTTTTAGCTTGTCCCATAAACTTGGTGAAGGGACTTGCTTGGTTTCCTTTGTGCTCCTCGTGGGGGCCATGTACGTTGAAGTATCTAAATATCTGAGTAGTGATATCAGCATTTCTAAACTCTACATACTTTTCAAACAATGCCTTACTACGAGCATAATGGTTCTGAGGATCAACAGGAGATGTCTCCTTGAAGTCTGACTTTAGTCCATAGACTGAAGCACTGGAAGCAAACTGAAACTTAATGTTATGCTTGATACATTCTTCATACAACTTAATGCTGAACTCTACATTCTGTCTATATATCTTAGAGATGTTTGTCTCAGTTGTGGAGCTAATAGCCCCTAAGTGTACTACCCAGTCCAATCCTTCTACCTTAGGAAAGGACATGCCCCACTCATTCTTTACCACTTCGTGGTGTGGTGTCAGGGCATTGACCATGTTTTGACCAATGAAGCCATTACTCCCAGTGACGAGTATTTTCATGACTGGCTGTCACCTTTTGCTACTCTGTAATTATCTTCTACAGAATCAGGGGTAGAGACCTCTAGTATTGTTCCCTCTTCTAAGCAAATGATTTGATGAGGTACAAGAGTCGGGTTCGTCCAGGCATCGCCCTCACCCAAGGACTCAACGTGTGTGGTGGCGTCTTCTGTGTCGATCCAAAGAACCTCAAACTTGCCAGATAGAACGTACCAACTTTCTTTCTTATCTTTGTGGAAGTGCATAGAGAATTTAGCACCAGTATTAAAAGATAGAAACTTACTACAATACTCGTCATTTGTTACCCATATAAGTTCAGAACCCCAGCCCTTCTTAACGAAGCCTTCAAGTCGCATGTTGTGTTACCTCTGTTAGTGTAGGAGCATAGACTCCTCTGTGTTGGACAGTTATGGCTGCTGCATCCATTGCAAACTTTATAGCCTTGTCTATATCATAAGTATCTAGATAGTTGAATACAAGACCCGCAAGGAATGTATCTCCTGCACCACACACATCATGAGTTTCTACACTAGGGGGTAGGTAAGTTCTGTTCTTATACTCGACTTTCTTTGAGCCGTATGTGACGATAAGTTCGTCTGTTAGTGTTTCTGCTGCTTCCAGTTCGTACTGGTTTATCTTTACGAAGCAGCCATCAAACTGAGCTAGGTTAGTCTTCTTAGTATCTACAAAGATAGGGCCGTTATACTTAGCTCTGAAATCTTTTATGTCGTTATCTTCTATAAAACCTTTGTTGTAGTCTGAGATAACAACAGCATCATACATACTTACATCTTCGTCTGCTGTATCTATGTGCTCAGTCTTAATCTTTTCATCTACTCTGATCAGTTGCTGACCAGTCTTATCTTCAACGTATCTGTGTTTACGTTCTCTGTACTCTGTTATGATGTCTACTCTAGCACCCAGATTAACTAAGTTGTTGTAGACGTTGTATGCCATACCCCTTTTGATTACGGTTGAGGTAAGATCAAAGACAGGCACAGGTGCCTCTGGGCTTATTCTAGTTACAGTGCCTGTGTGGTATTCATCATAACAACTGTCGCCTAGTAATAAAATCTTCGATTGCTTTTGTGGTAGACTGCCCATTGGTTCTCTCGTAGAATACTATTTCTTTGCAGTACTCCTCCCCAAGTATTGTCTTTCCCTTCCAATCAGATCCTTTTACCATTACATCAGGCTGATAAGCTTTTATAATACCTACCAAGTCCTCGTCTGTATCAAATACTCTGACACTATTGACAGGCTTCAACATAGACATTATATGTTTACGTATTGACAAAGGATTAAAAGGTCTTCCAGTACCCTTGTTATACTCAATACGCCTGTCTGTGTCAATAGCTACTAGCAAATGACCACCTAACATCCCTGCAAAATCAAGGAGATCTAGGTGTCCAGAGTGCAGTACATCAAATGCACCATTAACAAAAACTTTCTTCATGAGGTAAAGATCCTAATATGTCCAGATTCAAACATATTATTACACAAGAACCAAGTCAACAACCTCAACAAGAGTTACCCCCAGATTGGCCTACAGTCTTTCCTAAATCTATTGTAGGACTAGATCGTGATGGTGTCATCAACGTAGATAAAGGCCACTACATCACAGATCCTGAAGACTTTGAAGTATACCCTGACTCCCTAGCAGCTATCCACAAGCTTCGTATGAAAGGTTACAAAGTGGTAATATTAACTAACCAGGGTGGTATTATTAAAGGATTACAAACACATGAGCAAGTAGAAGCTGTACACCAACGTATGTTTGAAATCTTTGGACAGGCAGGTATCTACACTATTGATGGTCTTTTCTATTCTGAGTCTTCATTGAAAGAGGACATTTATGCCAAGCCTAACTTAGGTATGTTTCACAGAGTAGAGAAAGAAATATTTGGCGGTAAGACTAGGTTTAAAGATAAAGGTTTCTATGTAGGTGATAAGATGTCTGACCTTAAAGCTGCTGAGAGAATTGGTGCCACCCCAATCTTAGTAAGAACTGGTCATGGGGTGGACACTGAAGGAGAGCTAAAGAAGTTCTCAAAAGAGAAGTTAAGAAAGAAGACTAAGGTTTTCGATAACCTCCTTCAATTTGTGAACAGGCTACCTTAAGCAGCCTCTTCTCCTAGATCTTCTACAACTGAATTATTGTAGGGGTAGTGTACCAACTTACCCATCTCTGGTAAATACAAATAGTTGATGTCTGAGTTCTTAATGGTTCTCATAGCATCATCTAGTGTCTCTACCAGTGGCTCACCTGCTAAGTTGAAGCTAGTGTTGAATAGAATAGGTACACCAGTAATCTTACGGAACTCATCAATCAGAGTATGATATGTTTCATTCTGTTCTTTAGTCACAGTTTGAATACGACATGTACCGTCTACGTGTGTGATAGCAGGACACTCACCATGCTTCTCTAACTTGAAGTCCATTGCATACATCATGAATGGTGACTCTTCCATACCGTAGGTGTCGAACCACTCCTCAAAATGTTCCTGCATCATAGAGCCAGCAAATGGTCTAAACCACTCACGTCCTTTGACCTTGTTTACTGTGTCCTTACCATTAGGATCTGTGGGATCGTACAGGATAGAACGATTCCCTAGTGCACGAGGTCCAGCCTCAGAACGTCCTTGATACAAAGCTACGATATTCTTCTCAGAGATAAGCTTTGCTACATCAGAAGGTTTTACTTTCTTTGTTTCAATGTCACCAAAGTCGTAAGACTCTTCACGTTCAGGACCAAGGTACAGAGTGTCTAGTGGACGTTTTGTTTTATCTTTTGTTTCTATGTGATGGACTAGTCTTGCAAGACCAAGGGCTGTGCCACCATCATGTGAGATAGGGTCAACAAAGATATTAAGGTCAGGAAAACGTTTCTTGTAGTAGTAGTTTGCCATGCAGTTTAGACCATAACCACCAGCAATAACAACGTTCTTTTTACCAGACATCATTACAGCTTTTTCGATCAAGTCTCCAACAAGAGTTTGTGTTTGATCTTGAACTGCCCAAGCTAGATCTTTTGCTGCATCAGTGACTCTACTTGGATCTTTATGCCAAGCTTTTGGGTCATCTCTGAGCACTAAGTAGTCCCAACGTTCATGGTCAATGTGAGCACCTGCAGGGTAGTTAGGGAAAAACATATTTTTATCCCCTCTAGTGTTAACAAATAAAGGTGGGATTTTATCTGTTGCCTTACCATAAGGAGCAAGGCCCATTGTTTTACCTGCTTCAATATAACCAAAACCAAGATATTCAGATACAGCTTCGTAAGCTTTTACAATAGTTACTGCTGAGTCCATGAATATACTTTCGTTGGTAATCCTTTGAGTATCTGGGTTTCCTCCAAAAGATTGGTAAATAGCTTTTACACCTTCTTCGTAGTCACAGTCAAAAATAGATTCTGTCTCAAATCCATAATTAGTAAAATCATCTGTGACCTTTATTCCTTGTCTTGTTCCTGCCCCATCTACAACGACAGCTACAGCATCATCAAAACCTGAGTTGTAGAAAGCTCCTGCTGCATGACCTGCATGATGTGCATTTGCAAGATTTACAACTTTAACATCAGGGTTATGTTTACGAACAAGGGCAGTGTATGGGTCTTCGCCTGTCCAAGGTAACTGAGGAAACTCTGGGTGAGTACCTCCTAGAATTAAAATATCAATCCCATACTTAAGTGCTTCAAGGATACCTCTAAAAGGGTTCCCGTCATATTTAGTACGAGAAAATCTTTCTTCTTCTATATAAAACTTTAATTCACCATCTACCAGTAAAGCAGCAGAACCATTGTGACCTGGGTTAATTCCTAAAATATTCATCTCACTTCACCTTCTTTTCGATATCTTTTACAATGTCAGCATATACTTTGTTTATTTCTTCGTCTGTAAACTCAACAGTTCCTTCATTAAAACGATCTGCTAAATGAGATTCAAGACCTGATATACGAATAGGTGAATATACTTTAGGAACGTTCCTTTCTATAATATTAAAGTGATTAGGGTACGTAGTGTTTATAGCAAAAGTAGACCCCATGATAACTGATCCAGGTTTACTTAAAGCCTTTGCCATATGTTGGCCTACAGAGTCACATCCAATAAAGTAGTCTGCTGCCTCAATAAAACAGGCCCACATACGAAGGTCTGCTTCAGGCTTCATGGTGTATGTGTCTTCAGGCATCCAGAAGTTTTTCTCAGCAAACAAAACTAGGTTGTACTTTGTTGCTAGTTTCTTTGCTAGTTTAAGGTATGTATCTGGATTAATAGAACGAGAAGATTGGTCTAATAAAACACCTTCCTGTGGTTTTTCAATGGATCTACCGAAAGGTTGAATAACAATAGTCTTCTGCTTCTGCTGCTGTTGCCTAACTTGCTGCATAAAGTTAGCTGCTTGAAGTTCTTCATTCCTGTTTGTTACAAGGGTAGGATCACCTAAATCAGAATGATCATCAGTCTCATTAATTAAGTAATCAAATGATTCAGCAAGAGACTTTTCTTGTTTGTAGTACCCTGGTACTCTATATGGCTCTGGAGATATAACTCTATCTGCATCCATAAAGAATTGTTCAAAGGCACCTTTCTGATCTGGGTTAAAGACTTTATCATGTAGTTCTGGAATACCCCAGTATAGAGAGTCCCAACCATGCACCATAATACGAAAGTCTTTGTTTTTCTTTGAGTACTTGATGAGGGCAGGAATAGCTGCTATAGCCCTACCTGCTCCACCATCAATCATAAAAACAGTTTTCATAGTCTTCTTCTTTTTATTATTATCTTTACAGTCCAAAAAGGACTGGTGATTATTTTAACACATTCACTTTAGTATGTAAACTTTAAGATCCTGCATAGTTACATTTTAAGTTACCTGTTGGACCACTTTTAAACTGTTTATTACCACAAGCACTATTATCTGAAAAGATTTGACCTATTAGACAAGATTGATACCCTGGGCAAACACCAAAGCAAGCAGTTCCTCCAGGACTAAGACATTGACATGCAGGAGAACAATTCAAAGTATAACAATTTCCACAAAAACCCATCCAGTAGAATTTAGAAAGACAAGTAACACATGGGTAAATACAACTTGCTTTACATTCTCTAATAATACAGTAACCATTTTTACTACTGTCAAATGCTTTAAATATAACTGTGCAGTTTGCTGCATCATTAGCAGGTGGATCAAAAGCAAAAGATAGACTTGTCCTTGAGGCACCTCTTCTAATAGTGTAAGGATTCATTACAATTTTACAAGTGTAAGGATCTTGATAAATATGTTCAGGTGTTCCTATTGAACCAGATAGAGTACCACCGTCAGGACATGCAACACAAGTTGGTGAATTTGCATAACATCCAGATCCACATATTTGTTTTAGTTCGTTTACGTATTGAGCAGGATAACAGTGCCATTCAAAATTACAAGGAGCAGTCCATACATGTTCAAGAAGACCACAGCAACAGTTTGATAGGAAGCTTGTGTACACTCTTAAATGGCAGTTATGATCTATAAGAACTCCAAGAATACTATAAGTTTGAGCTTGGTTACACCAAAATCTATAAACACAAGATTTTCCAGCACAACAATTATCACTGTAATTAAAATTAAAAATAGCTATTCTATTGGATGCACTGTTCCCATAACAACTAGGTATAAAAATAAACCTATCACACCAAAAAACACCTTGCCTAATATAAGGAAAACAACCACCGTAACTATCTTGATAAGTGTTTGAGTTGTACCCTATAGTACTTTGGACAGGGCATTGAACGAGGTATGTACATTGAACACAAGCTGCATTTCCTCCATCACACAAACAATACTTTGCAAATCCTTGGAAGCAACCTCCAGTATAAAACGTAGCCATAACAAGCATTCTGTTAGCATAGTCGATATGTGGATAAAAATAATCCATGTATCCACCTAAAGAACCATCATACCGAGTATAAGCATAAGACTTTATGCAACCAGCACTGGCTGCAAAACAACAGGTACAATCAAATACAGATTCTGGGCAAAAACCTACAGTAACAACTATATTATTTTGAAATAATTTACATATTTTATTAGCACCAGAATTGTGGTATGCAGAACCACTTACTGAAATACCACAACAATGAACACCTGATGCAACAGTACCTGCGCCAGAATTTCCACAGTATGCAAATCTACCATTTGTTAAAAATGCTTGTTTTGCCCAGCACACATCAGCACAGTTTGTAGAAATCTCATAGTTTCTAGTGAAAACTCTATAACAACCCCTTACATCATCATTATCAACAAAACCTGGGAATAGTCGTAAACTACCAGTTCTAACATTATATAGAACCCTACCTTGACTACAAGATCCTACACAGAGACCTCCGTATGGAAATGCAGAAGGAACAATCTTTGCAAAATTGCCTGATTGACCTTCAGGTCTAGTACAAGTACAATACATGTCTCCTGCTATTTCCATATGATAATCAGAAGTAACACTACCCTCACTAGTCTTAGCAGGAAGATTAGTTCTATCCCAAGCTAAATAAACACAATGGCCATTTGCTGAAGGATTAACTTGGCAACCACAGCAAACGAATCTAGAGTATTCCCAAGTCTCATAAGTTCCAGAACCACCAAAAACTATACCTGTTGATGTTCGTCTATTAGTCCACCAAACTCCACCTGCACTTGTTTCTGGGCTATGTTCATGTGAAAATTTACCGACAATATATGGTGTTTCAATAACTTCTTCTCCACCTCCTACAGCAGCCCAGTCAGAACCATCATAAGATAAAAGAGATCCTTCATCAGTATCAAAATACAAAGAACCAGTAGCAGGAGAACTTGGCCTACTGGCTGTATTTCCTGAGGGTGCATCAAGCTTTGTGCTTGCTGTAATACAACACGAGGTAACACAACAGGCACAGACGTTCCTGCTGTTATCGACCACCGTAGTGCCATTAATCTTATATGCCATTTATATTCTCCGTCCTAAGACTATCGTGAATCAAACCCATTCGGTTCCATTGTAAGCAACCAATGTTCCTTCATCAGTATCAAAGTAAAGTTGCCCTGTTGCTGGAGAGCCAGGTCTATTAGCTGTAGTGCCAGAAGGTGCAGTAAGGACGGTAGCTGTCACTATCGTCCCTTGCACTGATGGTGTTCCTGAAGGAATGTTTTTACTGTCGTCAATAACAGTTGTGCCACTAACCTTTAGAGCCATTCTCTAGTTCCTCTACTTTACCTTGTAGACACTTCACAGTTTCAATGAGTGCACCTACCAAGCCATTATAGTTGACTGATTTGTAACCATCGTCATCTGTTGTAACAAGTTCTGGGAATGCTTCTTCTACTTCTTGAGCAACAACACCCATTGTGTACTTACCAGAATCTTTCCAGTTATAGTTCACACCTCTGATCTGACCTAGTTTTGTGTAAGCATCTTCTACTGTAGCAATGTTGTCTTTGCATCTGCAGTCAGAAGTAGAGTTGAAGTCAGTGAAGCAAGCTGTTGTACCTCTGGTTGTAACACCACAAACAACATTTGTCTTTAGACAGCACTCTACACAGTGGCAGTTCTCTGTTCTTGCACCATAAGATGTAGTGCAAAGCATACCACTACCATTATAATGTAGGCATGTACCTGCATTACATGTGGCTTTTAAATACCATTCATTTGTAGTATCATTATAAATTCCTGCATCAGTGCCGTTTGCCATAAAGACAGTGTGGTTTGCAATACTATATCCAGGCCAGTTACCATCACCCCCTACAACAGAGATAGAACCGTAGTCACCTGCTGATTGACAGATACATCTGCCACCTACTTTAAGCCAAGTAGTAGCACAGACTTCTGGGGCATTGACACAGGTTCCTGCTGCCAGACAAGTACCTCTAAGGGCAGATGAAGCACAAACTACTGGTGCTTTTACACAGCAGTTAGCTCCTACACAAGTAGCTGCACACACACTACCTGCTGAGTATACGAATTGACCTCTAACACAATTTGCTGCACAAATACATGCACCACTAAAGTTGTTAGAGGTAGAACCATTTGTTGCAGCTTTACCTGACAAACATGTTGCTAGTCCATCAACGTTAGCTACTGTGTGGTTGTGGCTATCGTCTGCAATAGTGAGGCTAAGGTTAGCATTACCAAGGTTTGTGAATGTAGCAGAACCTGTAGCATCTCCACAGATACAAAGTGTAGGATCAGAAGTAGCAGTTGTATTGACTGTGAAGTTACCTGAACCATCTACTGAGGTAGAACCTGTTACTGCTCCACAGACACACAGTGTTCTAGCTGTAGCCCAAGCACTTGCTGTGTCAGCATTACCAGTAACAGCACCTGTGACAGGAGCACATACTCTGGCAAAGGTTACTGTATCAGATGTGCCTACTGCTTGTCCAATGTTAATTCCATTACCATCAACAGTAACACCTGTACCTGCATCAGCACTAAATGATGTTCCAGTAAGTGCAATACCATTACCTGCTGAGTAGATAGAGGTCTCAGCAACTTCAGCAAATACAATGTTTGTAGTACCGAAAGTAATTGTACCTTGAGTACTTAAAACATCTAAGTGACCTGCATTTGTGTCACCTTCTTTGATAAAGAAAGCATCACCTTGTCCTAGTGCATCAGGATCAGATGGTGCTGAACTATCGGTATCTGTAGAACGAGTAAGAACCCAGTTAGTAGAACCAGATCCTACAGTAGTAACTGTGTAAACACCATTTTCATAAGCATTAGTTTGTTCTGTAACAAGAACACGATCTGCACTTGAAAGTGCCACACCATCAATACTTATTGCAGCTTGGGTGCCGTTGTTAGTAAGTGTTGCCCCTACACCTGATGACCCATTGTCATACGTAGCAGATAAGCTGGCTGTTGTTTGAACACGAACAGGATCATGGTAGTGTAACCCTGCAGCAGCAATTGTATCAACGTACTCTTTGGTTGCAAGTTGGCAAGCTAAAGTTGGATTTGCTGAAACACAGACAGAACCAAAGCATACGTTGTCTGCTGTACCAACAGCCTGTCCAATAGCTATTGCACCAGATGTGTAAGTAACACCTGTACCACCTGATAGGTGGCTGTCTACTCTAGCTGTTGTAAAGTACTGGTTTGTCCCCTCTGCTAGGTCATCTGTATCATGATTACCCAGTGTTGAAACACAACCAGTGACATTACCAGTAACGTTACCTGTCAGTGTACCACAAAGGTTGGTAGCACAAATGTTTGCTACACCTGTAATACAGTTACTGTTAGCATCTAAATTTCCACCAAGGGTGGGGCTAGTATCATCAGAAATAGCAGTAAGAGCATCACCAAGGGTAAATGCTGCAGAGTTCCAAGCAGATCCTGTGTATACTTTTAGAGCATTGTCTGTAGTATTCCAGTATAATGCACCAGTAAGTAATCCATCTCCATCGTTGTCTACTGATGGGTCTGAAGCTTTATCACCAAGGTATCTGTCATCAAAGTCATCGTAAGAAGTAGCTGCATTTGTTGCTGAAGTAGCAGCAGCAGTAGCTGAGTTACTTGCATTTGTTTCAGATGTAGCTGCAGCAGTTGCACTATTAGCAGCACAAGTAGCTGAAGTGGCTGCATCTGTAGCTGACTGTAGAATACCGTCAACATAAGTCTTCGTAGTCAAATCAGCAGCATCAGTAGGTGTATAAGTCGTAGTGATTTTATTGGCACCCATATCAATAGTGCCAGTTACAGTACCACCAGAACAAGCTAGTCTTGTATCACGTTGAGTATCTGTGTATGTCTTTGTGGCTGCATCTTGTGCTAGAGTAGGATCACCTAGTCCTGTGATCTTTGATGTACCCATAGCAATAGCACCCGACATGGTTCCACCAGTCAGGTTTAGTTTTAGAGCATCTTGTGTATCAACGTAACCCTTACGAGTCAATGTATCATCTGTAGCAGGTGTAGCTGTAGATGTAGCTTTGTTAGCACCAAGGGAAAGATCCCCTGACATAGTTCCACCTGCACATGCTAGTTTTGTACCTAAGCAAGTTGTAAGGGATGTATAGAAGTCTGCATCATTGTTGATAGCATCAGCTAGTTCACTCAGAGTATCAAGAGCACCAGGAGCACCACCAACTAGGTTACTGATTTGTTGGTCTACATAACACTTTGTACTTGCATCTCCATCAAGGGTTGGTGTCCCAAGAGAGGTAATTTTAGCAGAACCCATATCAAGCCCTGCTGTACCTGTCATGTTAATATCACAGAAAGTAGAAGTACCTACTGAAGTTACATCACCAGTCAAGTCACCAGTCACGTTTCCTGTGACTGTACCTGTTACATCACCTGTTATATCTCCAACAAAGCAAGTATTGGCTGTGATGGTTGTGCCAGTTACAGCAGCAGGTGTTGTAGCACCAACTACACCATCAAAGTTTCCTGTGTGACAACCTACTGCATTACCATTTAGGTTGCCTGTTACATTACCTGAAACAGCACCAGTAACATCACCTACGAAGCAAGTGTTAGCTGTAACTGTTGTACCTGTTATAGCACCTGCTGTAGTCCCACCAATAATAGCACCGTCAATAGTGCCCCCATTGATATCGACTGAAGCAAAAGTACCCTGTCCTGTCGTACTAACTGTAGTAAAGCTACCTGCAGCAGCACTAGAAGCACCGATAACAGTCCCATCAATATTACCTGCATTAATATCTACCGTAGCTAGAGTTGCTGTTCCTGTGGCAGAAAGACCTGGCACAGTTACTGTATCAGCAAAACCTGCAGCACCTGTAACACTCAGTGTACCTGCCAGTGTAGTATTTCCTGTAATTCCTGCAGTTCCACCAACAGTAAGGTTACCACTAGATCCTAAAGTTGTAAATTCACCAGAAGCAGCAGTCGTATTACCAATTATAGTACCATCAATAGTACCACCATTAATGTCTGCTGTGTCAGCTACAAGGCTGTCAATATTTGCTGTTCCAGTAATGTAAGCATCATTCCACTCACTACCTGTAGCACCTAGATCATACGTTGCATCTGCAGAAGGGATAAGGTCTGAGGCAACATCAGCATTTACTGTAACAGTATCACTATCGTCACTACCAAGAGTAGTATTCCCATTAACGGTAAGGTTACCTGTAATAGTAGCATTCTCGTGAATCGCCAGAGTGTCGATATAACCCACACCATCAATGTAAAGATCTTTAAACTCAGCAGTCGGAGAACCCAGATCAATATCTTCATCAGTGACAGGAACAATAGCTCCATCTTGTATCCTTACCTGCTCTACTGCTGCACTACCAACGTTAGTAAAGAAATTAATTCTGTTGTTAGCTGTATCAACAACAACTTTGCTGTACTGATTAGTGTCTGAAATTAGAGGAATGAGGCCACCTTCTCCAGTAGAAGTGCCATCATGTCTGTGACCTGTGCTTGCACTAAATGCTGCTACAAGCTGTTCAAATTCATTGTGTACTGGTTCAGCTTTAATAACCTGACCAGAAACAATATCAGCAGCACTTTGTCTTGTATAACCTGCCATTTATAATCTATCCCCCACTCCAAACGTCACAACAATGCCTTGGACACTGTGTGCAGCATTCGTGTCATTTGTAACATATCTAAAAGAAACTGATTTACCCGAACCTGAAACATTTACTCTTTGGACAGGAGAGGGGTTACCACTCCATATTGTTGTATTAGAAGGTTCATCGTAGATAGCCTCGTTATAGTAGGCTGCTGCACCTTCGTTTGTAAGAATAAAGTTGGTTGGGTTAAGAATGGTGGTATCATCATAGTCAAAGATAACTGACATTATGATCTCGTTATCACCTTCTGATCTAAGGTAAGTAGCAACAGTATGAATAATCTTACGTTGCTCTGGATCTTGCATGTGCAAGAATGGTGTTTGGTAAAGGCTTACGATGTTATTACCACCGAAGCTGTTACCTGATTCCTGTCTATAAACTTTTCCTGAGGTATCCCCATGAATGACGTATTCTTCTTTGTCGATGTATCCACTGTCAGCACATGTAGCTTCAATGCCAATCATCTGACCAAACTCAAATCCAATTCCACCCTGTTGTCCTAAACGTAGGCCACCAAGTAGAGCAGCACCACTGTCTGTATTGTAGAACAATCTAAACTGAGATTTACCTCTGATGATTACAGAAGATACAGCATCCAGGTCATTGTTAAAGATAACGTCAGAAACAAAAGATTGGATGTTCTTGGTTAGTGTTTCCAAGTTAACGTCACCAATCTTATCTGTACCTGAAATAGGTCTGATACCATCTTGTGATAAGAAGATTAGGTCACCACCAATCTCAATAACACTGTCTGATGCTAGGCATCCAAGGTCATCTGTTACGTGCTGTACAGCCCAGTCTGAGATATTGTTGCCTACAATCCTTTTAATGTTGTTCGTACCAAACACAAACAAAGAATCACGAAATGGTTTGATTGCTACAACAGGAAAACCTACGTTAATTACACCAGCACCATCTGCAGGTGACCACTTTGTTTCGTCTGTAGGTGCACTGAAGTAAACGTTATGAGGTTCAGCAGGATCACCTGCAAGCCACATGTGGTTCTTAAATACTGCAGCAAACTTAGGATCATCAGGAGCTTCTGTAGCTGTAATCTGTGTGTAAGTTGTACCATCGTAGGTAGCTGCAGGGTTTACACCATCTGTTAAAATAACTTTTGCTGTACCCCAGTTGAACCTAGTAAACCTTACTTTAGATACACCTGTCATTGTAGGTGAACCAGAAGTAGTCACTGCTGTCCAAGACTCTGCTGTAGCATCCCAATAGTGTAAGTAGTTATTACCTGTAGAAGGTTTACGTGCAGCAAGAATACCATCGTTAATACCAGCAGCTACTGCTACACCAAGAACACTGCCAGAGCTATCCCCAGGTACTGTGCCGTAGTCGTTGGTGTAACCACTTACACGTCTATACCCACCAGTAGTAGCAGGTTCGTAGTTAAGCAAAGAGATAGCAGAACCAGGTTGTGTTTCACCTTGTGACAACACGTCCCTGTTCAGGTTCAATCCACCCTGAGCAAATACTTTAAAGGAGCCTAAGTTGTCTGCCATTAGCTTACTCTACTCAAACCTACATTAGCTCTTTCAACTACTGTGGATCTTATTCTTAGAGGTTCGTCTACAAGAACTCTTCTCATAGACTTAATACCATCTTGGAACACGCCTTGGTGTACTGCAGCACTCTGCTCATTAGATCTAAATCTCATCATGTACATCATAGCACCATCAATGATTACATGTTTAAATCTATCAGGAATAACTGTTACATCATCGTAAGCACTTAGGTCTGCAGGAAATGACCAGTACACATACTCAATTTCGTATGCTGCATCAGGAATAGGTGTTACACCAAACTTCTCTTCGTTTGTTTGATAAACAAGAGTAGGAGCAGATATACCTGTCTGATCTCCTGTGTCATCTCCTTGACGATACTTTTGAACATACTCGTCATAAGAAATAACTTTCATAGCTGTAGGAATATTAGTCCCACCTGAAAGTTGTTTGATGTAGAAAGTCTGCCAGTCTGCCCTAGAGAAGTCAGATGGAAAGTCATACTCTCTTGTACCTGCAGTCAATGTCTGAGTGTACGTAGTTTTTAGGAAAGGCCATTCCTGACCTGTCTGTAAGATATTTCTAATGGAGTTATTTACAGCTTGTTTAGCTAGTGCCTGTACGTTACGTACATCAGTAAAGCCACTACCCCCTACAGCAAGGGTAACCTCGTTAAGTCTAGTTAGTAGTTCATTTACTAGTGTAACGTAATTAACCATTACAAAAATCCTTCAGATAGCCTAAAGGGGCCAGTCGCCCAGCCCCTAAAGTTTTAAGTACTAAGCCAAGTTGTACTTAGCTGTGACCAGTGCTTCTGGTCTTAGAATTTTTCTACCGTAAAGGTGCATACCACGAACAATATCGGCAAATGAATCTGGATCACGATATGTTTCAGTCTTGTTGATCTGCTCTGCAGTAGCAACGGCTGAATCATGACCAGCTACGATTACACCGTAGTCAGTGTTCTGGTTGTCTGTACCTGTTGTAGCAGCACCAGTACCAACTGATGGTAGGTTTGAAGAAGAGTAAACTCTGAAACCATTCCAGTTGTTGATTACTAGGCCGTTACGTAGACCGCCTGAAGCACCCCAATCAGATTGTAGGAAACGTGAATCTTCGTCCATCAAGATTTCCATCATGACAGGGTCAATTACGATCCAACGACCATCTTTGTCAACTTGTTGTTGATCAAGTAGACGACCCATACGAGCCACCATCATTGTTGGTGAAACGTATTCTGTTGGTAGTGCAGTTGCACCTGGCAAACGTGCTGCAACAGGGATCGAATGGTCACCAGCAGAAGCTGTTGTGATGTTACCAAAGTCACCTTTGTTTAGCTTGTTTGCTGCAAGTAGTTCGTCATCACCTGCTGTTGAGTCTGCTTTAGTACCGTTAACAGTATCGTTAACTGTGTCAGCATTCCCATGTAGGGCAGACTGTTTGTAACCTGCTAGGTAACCTAGAACTTCTTGGTCATGCTGGTCAGCAAGACGGTAAGCTGCTCTGTTGGTAGCAAGGTTCATGAAATCGATGTGGCTATGAGCCTCTTCGATATCGTCCATCTTGAAGGCAAAATAGTTAGCTTTATCAACGACTAACGAGAAATCGTCATCACTAAGATCTTGCGCTGCGATGGTTGTGCCACGAGTGTATGCAGAAACTGAGATCTCAGGTTCTTTCATAATTTTCACTGTGTCACCTTGATTTGCGATCTCTCCGAAATATTCAGAGTTCGTAATGTCACCTACAACTGTGCTCTTCCTGAATGCAAGCTGCACCTTTTTGGAATAGATGATTGGGGAAAAGTTCCCATTTGGCAGGTTGGTATAACCTGATGCGGATGCAAAAGCCATGATTAAATCCTCCATGATATTTGGCTTTAAGAGAAAGCTAAACACCTGAAAGAGGCTGTTACTTTTCTAGGGTGCAGTAGGTATCAACTTGCGCTCATTGATACCACTGGGCCTATACTTGAACAGGTGGTTCTTTGTAGTTTAGACTTTTATGAAAAAGTATCTATAGAGGTAGTCCCTGAGGAGGCTCTATACTAGATACGTGTAGTTATATTGATCACTTCTTAAGTGTCAATAGTTTATCTGGCTGCGCCAGACATGTCATAGACAAATTTACCAGAAGCCATAGCTTCTTGGATTTCATCTTGACGAGCCTCAAACTCCTTAGCTGACATCTTGGCAACCTCAGATTCTTTGATCTGACCTGAGACACCTTTAGCATCAATAGAAGTACGAGTACCTTTGGTAACAGATGACGCTGCAGCTTTACGAGTATTTCTCTTAGCTGCTTTAGTCATTCCATTATCAACCTTATAAAGATCAATCACACGAATAACAGATGCAGGATCATCCATGTTTTCGTATAGAGCATCCCTAACCCACTTAGGCTGTTCCTCTGCCCAGTTGTGGAATCCTTCTGATTGTCTTAGTTCATCGAAGTCATCATGAGACTTACGAATAACATTCTCTGCTTTCATTCGTAGTGCTTCATTATGAGCTTCATCTAATTCTTTTAGACGTTCTTCTGCTTTACTGAACATCTCTCTTGCTTTCTCTGAAGCAATCTTTTCTACAATACCTGCTACGTCTGGGTACTGTTTTGCCCACTCTTCGATGTCTTCATCAGACTTAGGAGGAACAATACTTTGTTTCTTCTTTCCTTTTTCAAGAGCTTCAAGGCGTCCATTCCATTCCTTTTCTTTCTCTTGCATGTGTCTGCGTAGATCACCATAACGTTTCTTGAAAGACTTCTCTTCAGCACTTAGTCCTGCTGTGGCATCGTCTTCCTGTGCTTCCCCTTCCTGGGATGCTTGTTCTTCTTGTTGGGTATCACCTGTGGCTTGTACCTGGGTGTCCTCAGTACTTTCGCCACTGGGTTCACTTTCTTCAACATACTCTTCACCACGAGCCTCTGCCTCTAGTTTTGCAATCTCTTTCGCTTCTTCTTCCATGCGCTTCTTGCGCTGTTGGTTGTTGAAGCTTCTATCTACAAACCCTGCTTTCTTAGGGCTTTCCATTGTCATCATTTCAGGCATAGTATTTTCCTTATGTTGGGGCCAGGGTTTATTCCCTGGGTAGCCTTATTGTTATTTTTTGTTAGCCTTTTTTCTTGCCATTAGACCACCTTTGTTCTGTGACACACCTGCTGATTCAAACTGTGCGTCAATGGCATCAAAGATAGCATCGTTTTCTGCTTCTTCTTCAGTAGTCATGTCTTCACTATCAAAGGTGTATTTATCTCCTTTAGGACCAGTAAAGGTGCTTTCTCCTGTACTTGGGCCAGAATTTGGATCTCTAGCTCTTGTACCACCACCTGTAGTAACTGTTGGACCATCGTCATCACCTGTGGCTCCACCACCTTGAAGGATAGCTTCTGTTTCATTTTGTCTTGCTAGAGTGTAAGTTGATAAGTATGATCTATTATATTTAATGTCATCTTGACTAAAAGTAAATCTGCCAGTTTTAGGATCTCTTGTTGCTCTAAGACCGTACTTATCAATAAGTTGCCCTGCTTTTTGGTTTCCTGTAGCAACTATATCGTCAAGAGCTTGCGTTATTAGATTAGATTTACCTGAAAGATCGTCTGCCATTTTAGCGATTGTTTTTGCGTCATCAGTCTTACCTTGAGCTTGTGCTAGAATAGATAACGCATTTAAGTTTGATATATTAGTAAGTGCGTTTCCAGACTGAGCTAATCCCATAAATCCCATACCTGCTGGACCAGCCACTGATGCTGCTAATGCAGCACCTGCACCACCACCGAGATTAGTAGCGTTTGCCATCATAGCTTCAGCAGCAGCTAAAGGACTTGATAAGTCCATATCATCAAATGCAGAGATAAGAGAAGTATCTGAGGTAGGTGTTGTAGGTGGAGGTGTCCCACCACCATCGTCCCCACCAGTAGGTTGCTGTGTTGCTTGCTGTGCTTTCTTCAGGGCTGCAGTACCAAATTCATAGTAAGGAGGGACAGTGTACTGTTCGTCTGAAGGGTTCTTTAACTTACCATTAATGTACTCAATAACTTTACTTTGATTTGTGTCAGAATTAACAAAAGTTTTAAATGTTGTAACACTGTCCTGCTGTGATGTCTGGTTAAATGTTGAACCACCTACTGTCGCCCAGTCTGCAGGATTAAATCCTCCAGCACCTAGCATTTGTGATTGCTGAGTGTACTCCTTAGGCATTGTAAGAACGCCTTGGTTAGCTTGTACAGGCATAGGAGCAGGAGCACCAGCCTGTGGAGCACCACTCATGTTCTGTTGGATCTGCTGGGGACTAAGAGGCTCACCACCAATTCTACCATTTTGTTCCATAGAACTCAAGCCTGTCTTGGCTTTATTACGTAGATCTTCAAAGAAGTTGACCCCATAATATCTAAGAACATCAGCAGGAACTACGTACTCACCTTCAGATAACATTGCAGGAATATCATCTCTTACTTCACTTGCAAGAGATCCAGGAGGGATGTCATTACCAGAGACAGGATCTTTCTTCATGCCATCATCTGCAATACCACCATACTCAAACAACGACATCTGTTTCTGCATATTCATGGCTGTACCACCCTCATTAAACATTCTTATTTTACCATCTTGTGTTCTTACACCCATCTCTTTCATCTGTGAAACAGTTGGTTTCTTCACATTCTTTGCAAGGACAAGTGGTCCTACTTGTATAATTTCATCAGCTTCAAATACAGGTTTACCTGTTTTCTTGTCATAGAACCCACTACCACGATATGGATTCATACCTACCTGTGTCCACTCATCTGATCCTGAAGCAATAATTTCTGCTGCTTGACGTTGTAGATCATAAGGGTCTTCAGATGTGTACTCTCCAAAGATACGAGCAATAGTAGCTTTGTTCTGCTTGGCAGGTCCACCTGTCTTTTTGTCTATAGCATCTTGTAATGTCTTTCGATCAGTACGTGTACCCCTAGCAATATCTAACGCTGTGTCTGCGTCAGAACCAAACCTAATGTTCTTAAGTCTGATTGCTTGACCGTATCCTACAACAGAACCAGACTTTTGATTTCCATCATGTATAGATACAACCCACTTATCATAATCATCATAGGCAGGAATATCTAGTCGAGATGAAACAACCTGACCTTCTGCTAAATCTGCACCCTCAACACCTAGGATAGGATACCTTGTACCCTTCTTACCTAATGCCCCTTGTACTTCTGTAAGGGTAGGAAGAAGATTCATAACTTCCTCTGCTGTGTATTCTTTTGGTTCAGGGAATGCTTCTTGTATACGCTTCCTTGCTTCTTTAGAAGTAATCTTACCTTCTATAAGAGACTGTGCTGCTGCCTGTGCGTCAGGTAAATTCTTTTGTCTCTGGGTCTCAGGTAGTTTTTTATCTTTACGCCATTGCTCTAGTGCATCAGGATCATTACGTAGACGTGCAGCTTCTACTGCATCCGCTTCTCTATTGACTCTACCACGAGGCATATCTTTCCAACGAACTATATTACCATCAGGACCAACAACCTCAAGATCATCACCTGTCATTTTAGGTGATATTCTTTTTGTTTCTATAGTGAAACCTTTTTCACGAAGTTTACTACGTAGTTCTGGGTTGGTAAGATTTCCTTTACCCCACTCACTAATAATTTCGTCTGCTTCTAAAAGTTCTGCGTCAGTGTATGTTGGTGTGCTCTTACGTGATACCTTAGGGATACTACTTGCTACATCCATAACTTCATCTGTTTGACGAGCCATGTCAGCACCTTTACGTATCATGTTCTTAGCTGCAGTACCAAGACCAGGAATCAAACCGATAGCCTCTGTTCCTACAAGCATACCTATCTTTACGTAGTTAGGTTCTTCTTTCTTAAGTTCATCTTCAATATCTGCAACAGTGAAAGCTGTACCTACACCAGGAAGACTTTCTAAAGCAAACTGACCTACAGCCTTAGCTGACTCTAAAGTTTCATCAGGGTCAACAAGATCTACTCCATACGCTTCTGCTATAGCCTCTGGGTTACCTACATTATCCTCATAAAACTTTCTTGTTTGGTCAGCCATGCCACCCTCATTAAACTTTAAAGAATCACTACGTTTACGAGCAGCCTCAGTTGCTTCTTTTAAACTGTTGTGAACACTGGTGGGTTTTATTATATCTGCTTCCAACATAAGAATAAGCGTTTCTTCATCATAAGATTTACCATCAAATATTGTAGGAACATTAACCCACTTACCTTTATATTTAAATGTTGTAGACTTTTCAGATACTAACTCCCCTTCAGGTGTTTTGTATACATCACGACCTGCCTGTGTTTTCTTTCCAGTCTTTTTACCAACATCAGCCATTTACTTCGTCCCTAAGTCTTTTTAATCTACGAAGACAGGTCACATGCCCCTGTAACCTGTAGAAATCATCGGGGCTTGTAGCCTGTTCCATCTGAACATGAACACGTTCAATCTTAGAGTCCATCTCTTCTAGAAATGCAGACCAGATGTCTTTATTATTTACGAGTAGTTTAAGGCTCATCTTTGACCTTGCCCTGTGTTAGCTGAGAATCCTGGTTCACCTGGAGTAGGGGCACTGCCTGTGCCTATCTGACCTCCACCAGAACCTTGTGTGTCCTGTGCCTGTGCTCCTGCAGGTACTGCACCCTGTGGTGCTGCTCCTGGTGGTGCCTGAGGTGGTGCAGGGGGTGGATTAGCTTCTTGGAACTTCTTGAGGATCTCAGCTTGTATTGCTGCATCTTTCATGTCGTTTGCTACTTTATCAGGATCAAGATCCATTGAGTTAGCAATCTCTCTAATAATATAATCCATTTTAGCAAATGGTGCAAGTGCTGGGTTCTGTACGACACCTAAGAATTGCATTAGACGTTGGCTACGTACTTCGTTAGCCATTAGAGAGTTTGTACCTTCAGCTTTAACTTCTAGGTCACCCTTAATCTCAGGATCAAAGTCAAACTGCATATTGAACCCAAAGAATGCTTTAGCTAGTGGGCCAAGCAAGTAGTCATCAATGTTCTTAACTACTGTGCGAATAGAACCATTAGCAGCAGACATAAGCATAGAAATACCAGAGGCAGTCCTACCAACACCGCTGACTCCAGTCTGTCCATGAGCAAACGAAGGAAAACCAGTACTTTCATCTGATAGCTGCCTTGCCTTATCGAACATCTGCATGTTCTCATTTGATACGTTGGGGAACTTGGTGCCAAAGATGGCCTGTCCAGGTGCTCCCCCCATTCTCCTCAGGACTTTGCCTGGGTAGATAGAAAGGTCTTGCCCAGGGGCTAGGTTTGTTTCATCTACTTCAATAAGCAAGTTACCTGAAAGTGCAGCATTATCTACACTCATACGCATAAACCCATTCATTAGGGTCTGTGTATCATCCATATTTTCCGCTATACCTACCCCAAAGAATGAGTAAGGATTTACTTCGTATGGGACAGCATAGTACGGAAGGATAGCAGGAGTGAATGGGTTCATTACAAGACGTAGAACTTGACCATTACAGATCCAGATATTTACTGAAACTTGATCTTGGTCTTTTAATTCTTTTGGAATGTCTACGTCATGATCCTCTAGGATCTCAGTATCTACATAACCCCAGAACTCAAGGACGTTAAATCTTTCTGATTTAGTCTCTTGGTCTGCGTCCTCCATAACCTGTTCCCACCACTCTTTGCTGTAGGACTCACCCATCTCAATAGCAATATCAATGGCGTTAGATCTGAAGAAAGGTCTGTTCTTTAATCCTCTCATTTGAGAACGAGACATCTTATGTCTTTCTAGAACGTACTCTGCTTCATCCATATTGTTAGCGTCTGGGTCAGGGTAGAAGTTCCAGATGCTTACAGATGAAGTCTGTGGAATAGTTTTGTACATAGGGGAGTAGTTCCCCTCATCATCCCAACTAGGATACTCTTTATCTAGAGCGAATGGCCCCTTCATAATACCTGTACCAAAGAGAGCAGTCTCAAAAGCTGTATTACGTAGTTGCTTACTTGCGTTAGATTCTTCTAGCTGATCATGTATTTTCTTTTCCATCTTCTTAGCTGCTACCATAGCAGGATGGAAAGTAGGTTGTGTTGGTGTAGTACCTGGACCTTCTTTAAGGTCATCCATCACAGGTTCTAGTTTAGCTTTAAGACCACCTAGACGTTCACGTAAATCAATAATTGTTTCACCAGGTCTTAGCTTTGTGTCCTCTGGTGACATCTCAGGTGCTTGCCCTGCTGCTTGTTTTAGCTGTGGGTTAGCTTCAAAGTGTACAGCCTCTGCAACCCCATCAGGAAGTCTGGTAGGATTGATACTGATAGGAAACTTGTGAGAACCAAACAGAACATCTACGATCTGACCATAAGCAGCAAGTACTTTAGTCTTAGTGACTTTAACAAAGACACGAGACTTCTCTGTTGTAGTGAATTGAACGTCAGGACCATAGATACCTCTATAGTTCTGGTAAGCCTTAATCCACCTTTGTTCGTCAGAGTATCTAGCCTTTTCTGCTCTATTATAACGTTCTTCAACAAAAGAAACAACTCTGCCTACAGTAGGGTCAGTAAACACTTCAGAGTCTTCTACGTCCTCTGCGTAAGATGAAGTTGCTTCATCAATGGACAATTCGTCTGATTCAAAAATGTCATCTTCTTCCATAGGTATTCCTTAATATCCAAAAGTAGGATCTGAAGCTTGAAAGCCAGTTCTTTGAGAAGCAGGATCAAAGTCGAACACACTGCTTCTTGGTCTAGTCATAACGCCATATCTGAGGGCATCGTATAGGTGATCTTCAGAGTTTGTATCTACGTCCTCAGGATTTCTTTTATCTAGAGGAATAGAGGGAAGCTGAGATATAAGACTAGTGCAATTAGAAAATATAACAAGCCTTGGTTCCTCTGTAAACTCATCTACCTGTAAACGTCTGTGTATTTCGTTCTTACCTGCTACACGAGATCCTTTTGATCTGTCTGCAGGTCTCCATCTACAGCCTTTAACAATCATCTGTTCAGCAAGGCTAGGGCCAGTATCGCCACGATTATGCCAAAGAGAAGAGTCAAGAACTCCATACCTGATCTTCTCCTCTTGTTCAATGTCCAGGATCATGTCAGCCAAATCAGTAGCAATTACCTTAGATACATATAGCTCTCTGTACACTATTAGCTGTTCAGATCCTGGAGCAACTGCGAACCAGACTACACCAGTATAAGATCCATACCCATAATCACAAGCTCTGAAACGTACCCAGTTGCTTGGAATATCGAATGGTTCAACAACGTGTATGCGTCTGCTAAACTCTGGGAAAGCTGCTCCTTCGTTAATATCCCAGTCACCTTCAAGCAACTGTCTTCGCTGATGTTCAGGCAGAGATAGAAGGTTGGCTTCATACATTCCATCCTCAGATAGGTAAGGGTTGTCAAAGAGAGTAGCAGGAATAAACTTACGTTTAAATAGAGGCTCACCCTCTCGACTGTGACCCTTAGGCCAACAGATGGTTTCACCATTTTCGTCTGTAGCCCAGAATGGTTTGTCTGGAATACTAGGATCAATGAAGTGTTTCTTTACCCATTGATGACCTGGACCACCTGGGTTGGATGTTGCTCTCATAAAGAGAGGTAACCCTGAAGCTTTTGTAGCACGTAGACGTGACCTCATGTAGTTCCAGGCGTATGGGGTAGGCCACTGTGTGAGTTCGTCAAAACCGATCCAGTTAAAGGCTTGACCTTGGTATCTCATAACATCGTCATCTCTGTCAAGATAAGACATCCAAAGTGTAGCACCATTAGGGGCAACCCAAGTCTTATCTCTTTCCATAAACTTGATGCCTGGTACGGCCTGAGGATAGAGTTGTTTACTTACAGAGATAAGCTCTCTAAGCTCTTCTGTAGACCTACGAACAAGTAGCATTCGTGCATGTGGATTTGAAAAGTACCTAACTGGGTCTGCAACCAACGAATAACTTTTTCCACCTCCTGCTGCCCCACCATAAAGCACCTCTTGTTCTGTAGCTGCCAAGAACCTAGTCTGTGGTCCTGGGTTTGGCTCGAAGATCACCTTTTGTTTGACCGCAGAAGGGGCAGCACTCTCCATCTCTGAGTTCGATGTATTCATCGTCTGTTTCGAGATTTCTGGTGCGCTTGCCACCAAGTCTTTCTTCTTCGATCTTCTTGCTTTTCCTTGCCGCTTCTTTATACTTTTTGGCATACTGGCGGTAGTTGGAGGACGATCTACGCCTTTTTTCTTCCATTCTGACACGTTTATACAACCCTACATGTGAGATGTTTCTACCAGACTGATCAGACAGCCACTTGGCTACTTGTCTAACACTGTACTCTCGTAGAAACAACTTTGCTTTTTCTAAAAGTTCTAGTTCTTCAGGGATAGGAATCAGAAGCATTTCGTCTTCTTCATCCTGTTTGTACCCAAATGGTACGTGTCTTCCTACTCTTATGACAGGATACCATTCTCCATTCTCTCCTTGAAGTGGTATCTGCCAGTCTACTTTAGTTGGATGATCTGCAGTGGATGCTCTCTTACTCATCTTCTTTCGCTGGTAGAATAAATAAAGGCTCAGAGGCTTTTACTTCTACTTTATCTGTTTTTGTAAATCCTGCACGATCTAGAATATCTTTAGCTGCTAACATCTTTTCTTTTACACCCAGATCAGTAGGATCTGCCATAACAGAGAACATAGTGTAAGCAGCTTTAGTAGACGATTGTGCTATGAACTTCTTTGTAAGCTCTGCAATCTCGTCTGTCAAGGCATTAACGATACCTGAGGTAGAAACACCTTCAGCATATCCTGCAAGTTTCTTAGCAGTCACAGGGTCTCCTTTGGCCTCATCAAAGAGGACATCAAGAAACTTTTGCTGCTTTTCTGTTAGATTTCTTGCCATTTGATTTCCTGTCAGTATTCTCTGCTAATCTTTTGTAGGTTGTTATAATAAGTATCTTATCGTTTTTATTGTATACGTGGTACTTATTTCCAACCTTTTTTATCATGTTACCAGATAAAGTATAAATCCCAAAGTACCAAAGCCTATTAATAAAAGAACACCTGTTACAGTCCAAGTGATTATGGCTTCCTGTAGTTCAGCCTTACGGTACTCTTGCTCTTTCTTTTGCTTTCGTATCTTTCCTTCGATAGCTATTAGCTCATCCCAGGCAGATGGCCCCATCGTGAAACTTATATAGTCCTTGAGTTCTTTTCTCATGGACTCTGCCTTACGCTTCGCTGCAAAAACTTCCATAGCTTCTGCTTCTATAGAACCTCCAATGGACTTCCACCAAGGGGGATTCTTAACTTGCTTCTCAGCTTGGCCTAGATCTGCCATATGTCCTGCCCACTTAGTTAGTTGGCCTGACATATCTTGCAGATCCTTACCAATAGCAAAGCCTTTCTTTAGAGCGTTAAAGGCGACTGTGGCCCCACCAATAATTGTAACTGGGTCCATTCGCCTCCTCCCAAAGACTAACTAGACTTTACCTTCTCTCACGATTCTTTTGATGTCAGCACGACCAATCCCTAGATCGTTAAGTTCTCTGTCTGACATTCTCCAGAGGTGCATCTCAGCAATACGAGCATTTGCTTGGGCTTGTCTTGCTTCAATCATTTTATTAAAGAAATTTTTAAACATGTTCTACTCCTTGTGTTTAACCCTTTATGGGCAGGAGTAGTTATATGTTATTAGTTATACTATACTATTACAAAAAATGCAACCCCGTTACCCGACAGGCACAAAGGTCTCAGTTACAGTAATGATAGAATCAATATGACCAGCACCACCTGGAACAACTTGAATCTTATCTCCAGGCTGTAATACTAGGTCAATGTCAGCAAACTCGTGATAGCCTCCCCCTGCCAAACTTTTATCGTTAAGGAAGTGAGATGTGTAGCTGTCAGCATCAACATACCACTGTATTGTGATATCGTTAGTTGATCCACCGCCATTGGCTACAAGAATATACGTAACCTCTGCAGTGCAGTTAGCAGGACAAACATACACATCCTCTGTTGTGGTCCCAGTATTGTGACCATACACAGATTTCCTACGAGAAGGTTTACCAGGGTTCAGGACTGTCATTTCTTCTTCGTGACCTTCTTGATTGTTTTGACTACCCAAGCCTCGTTGACTTCAGTATCAGGGTCATCAGCAATGAAGTGCCCATTCTCATCACGAGCACGTTCCATTACCAACTCTTCTTCTACTTTAGCTTTTTTCTTGGGTGCCTTTTTCTTCGCAGGAGCTTCTTGCTCTTTAATAAATTCTAGGACTTTAGCTTCTTTAGTATGCCAAGTGCCACGAATCTTTTGAGCAAGAACATCTCCACGAGGACCAAGGACTTTATCTCCTTCAAGTCTCATCATAAGAATTTCTTTAACCTCTTCTGTTCTGCTACTCTTGGATCACTTGGTTTAACTCTGGTAAGACCATTCGAGTTACCCATAACAACCCAGACCATACCATCACCTGCATCCTTACCAATCTTATCAGACTTAAGTGCTTTACGTCTTGAATCTGACCAACCCTTTAAAGGATCTGTTTTAGGCTTAGTGGTCTTCTTGGTAGTTTTTGTATCAGGACGCAACTTAGGTCTAGGTGAAGAACCTGGTGACATCTTCTTAGTCTTTGTTGGTTTTCCTCTTTTGCTTGGACCTGGGTTCACAGTACTAGTTTTTACACTTGGCTTACCACGTTTACTTGGACCTGGGTTCACAGTGTCAGTCTTTTTACTAGGTGCTCTACGTGTCTCTGGCCCCTTCTTAGTTGTGTCTCTGATTGAATCCTTATCAATCTCTGGTGCTGCAGGACGTGCTGAATCTCTAAGAAGAGCAGGTCTAGAAGTCTTAGGCTTAGGAGGTAAGTTAGGACGTTCTCTCACTAGGCTCTTATCCATTGTCTTAGGCTTCTTACGTCCACGACCACCTGTGTATCTTGAACCACCTGTACCGCCTGTAGGTTTAGCAGGAGCCTTAGTGCTTGGCTTAGGCTTTGCAGGAGAAGTTGTCTGCGTATTAGGTTTTGCAGGGGAAGTGTTCTTAGGTGCACTTGGTTTAGCAGGTTGAGTAGCTCTTCTAGGCGCAGGACTAGGGCTAGGCTTCTGGAACTTACCAGATGTTGCACCTTGTGGTTGGTTAAGCTTAGGGCTTGAACCAGGAGCACTAGGGCTTGGGCCTTGTTTAATTGTTTTATTCTTTGGCTTAGTCTTAGTGACTTTACCACCAAGTCTTTTAGCCATTTGTTCAGCTATTTTTTTAGCACCATAGCGGTAAGCAATTCTGCTTCCACCAACTACAACAAAATATAATAATGGACCAGCCATCTTACTTACCTCTTCCTTGAGTTGGCTTCATGGAAGCACCGCAGTTAGCCTCGACTGCACCGCCATGTTTATAGCCCATACGTTTCTTAGCCATACCGCCCCCCATGTATCCATGTTTGGCACCTTTCATCATTGTGCCATCTGGCATACGATGCATTGCTTGTCCACCTTTTTTGTAGCCCATCTTCTTGGCTACTGCTGGTGCTGCTTTCTTTAGGGCTTTCATCCCTGCATTCATAGGTTTCTTATTCATTACTGCGCCACCTTCTGCTGCTCTATATGGTTTTACTTTTTTGGCTACACCTTTGGGTTGTGCTACAAACTGTTTACCCTTGGTATTGCCTTTTGCTTTTGCTGCATTGGTTGCAGCTTTCTCAGATGCACTGAGTGCACCCCAAGCTTTGTCAGGTAAGTATCTCTTCTTACCTTCTGACTTAGATCCATCAGAAGTTCTCCACTTCTGTTTGGTCCATTTCTTAAGAGACTTCTGTGGAGCTTTCATGACGTGTAGCCTCCACCTTTAGCCTTGTATTGTTTTGCCACCATTTGAGCTTTACGAGCAGACCATTGACCAGGCTTACCACCTTTAGATCCTGCTTTAACTTGAGAAACAAGTTTCTTTCTCATACCAGGTTTGGTGTAGTTACCTGCAGCATTCACATTGGATTTCTTCTTAACTGGCATTAGGCACTACTTCCTTCAACTTTGTGGCAGTGTGGTGTAGCATATGCACCTCCTGCTCTTATATTTGTAGCTATTTGTTCTGCTTCTTCAAGACAGGCTTGTTCTGTATAGAACGGTTCTGGTTTTGCTATAATCTTACAGGATAAGGCCATAGGATCAAAGCAGACTAGGAGTATTCCTATCCACATTATGAACCTTTCTTCCACTTCGTAGAAGAGGATTTGGTTTTGGAGGGTGACCACTTTACTTTATCAGCCCAGTATGCTGCAGACATCTTACCCTTTGATATGTTCTTGGCGTGGCGAGACTTGAATGCCTCTCGTTGTCCTGCAGTCTGATTGGTTTTCACACCCTTCTGACCAAACTTGATATACTTATACTTACCACCTTCAGAGGCCATAACGTGATGAGACTTACCACTACCATCACTAAGACGTTGTGGTTTGTTGACCCCTTTAAGGCCAGCAGACTTCATCTTTGTTTTTACTCGTTCAGGTACTGCCATATTAATATTAGGGGGAACATGGGACGTTCACTATCTTACCCCTACTCCTTTGTTACTTAAATCTGTCGTACTTAGGATTATCTTTACGCCCAAATAATCTTAACACAAAATTAATGAAACCCCTAGCTATTTCTGTTGGTGTGGGCAACAACCAACCTAGAATGAGGAGTAGGATTACCCAAGGTGGGATATTTGTGTTGATGATGTCTAGGTTTTCCACAGTGCCTGTCTCAACCTCTTTTATTATTTCTGTTTGAACTACATCCCTGCCAGCAGTCACTTCTTCTTTTTGTTCTACAGAAAGTACTGACTGTCTGTTTTCTTTACCTATCTGAGCATTACTATTGACTGTAGGTCCACCAGATCCACCAAAGGGTAGAATAGATGTTAGACCACAGCTAGATAATAATAGGGTCAGGACCAACCATCTCATTTGTTTCTCAGTGTCTGCTCTATGCTATCTAGTTTCATAAAGATAGCTTTGATGGTATCTTTCATCTCTTTCATTTCTCTGTCGTGATGCAAAGCCCTTGACTCATGTTGAGCTTTGATGACTGCAATATCTCTTTCGTTCTTTGTAGCCTTGTTAAATAAGACCCAGACTACAACAACGATAGGGGCTACAAGCCACTGCATAAATAAGTCTAACATCTCATACATGTCTTACATCTTCTCGAAATGTGGGGCATCAATGAAGGGTCTACGACCCTGTGACCTACGTAAGTCTACGTAAGCATTCATAGCATCCTCTGCTGTTCCTGGGTAAGTTCTGATATCACCTTCAGACCAGGCTGCACCCCACTTCAGAGGGCAACCTACTTCTCTTGCTGCTTCTGCCATAGCATCGCAGATGTCATCATAGACATTCAGTTCCCAACTTACGTTAGAACCAAAATAGGCTACGAGGTCTACAGCATGGCTATAACCATCATCTTGGATCAAGTGCTTACTGTTCATAGTCTGGGATCTACCAGTCTTGTACAACTCTTCCTGCTCTGCATAGGTTCTTACCCCATACGTCACACCGAAGTCTACCTTCGTAAGCTCAATAGCCCTGTGGACTACAGCCACGAGGTCAGGAGATACACCTTCTAGTTTTCCTCTTGATCTAGCTGATAGTTTAAAAGCCATCTTATCTCATATCCTTTGACATTGCTACTTTGTTGCCCATTGGCTTACCAGCCATGTAAGCTGTTGCACCCATGTAGGCTGCTACTACACCAGTCTGAGCAATATAAAATAAACCTAAGAGGTCAGCTAAAGCTGCTACTCTTGAATCTGACATCATGGGAGTAAACAGAAAGATAGTGAAGATGATCATCATAGCCATAGCTACCCAGGCCATAAACTTCTGGGACTCTGCTTTCTCTTCACGTAGCTCTATTTCAAGCATACGTTCTTTCATAGCTACTTCTGCTTCAGTGATCTTACCATCACCATCTATGTCAAAGTCTACCACCATTATTCCCAGTCTCTTTTCCTGTCAGGATCTAGTACGTCCTGTTTCCTGAGCATACCTTCAAGGTACATTGCTCTTTCCATTCTATCTAATGAGACCCAGTGACCTGTAGATTCGTAGTAAGCCCTACGTACATAGAAGACATCTGACCTAGGGATGTGTACCCTACGTAATTTCTTCTCGTTTTTATCAGCTAAGGCTTGGTAGAACTCTTCAAGTACTGAGTCTGACTCAAAGTACTTTATTCTTTTATTCATATTTCTATCTAATGTTCTGTAGTTGTACTTAAAGTACCCTAGAAGTCAACAGAGCTTCTTCAATTTTCTGACGAAAATAGGACTACAAAGAATGATAGTAGGGTACTTATAGTTATATACTTAAAGTTATTTCTTATATAGGTATATAAATATAAGAATAAAAGACAAAAGAGTAAAACTTTAAGTATTACTATAAGTATTATATACCAATAGTTATACCCGCCACAAGTATTAGGCAAGAAAAATATACTTATTGAGACAATCTGACACAGTAGATCCCCCAGGATGTAACAAATAGTGTAACATATTGTAACATTACGTTACTTATTAGAGTAAAACTGGTTAACATACCTTACCAATTCCCCCTAATTGAAAATACCCCCCGCTGTCATTGGGCATATATATATAACGTACACCCCCGCCATGGCCCATGCGCCCCCCATTAACGGTTAAGGCTCTGTTTGCATTCAGAAATTACAATATGTTTATTCAACTTTAAAGAATATAGTTTAATATTAAACCATTTAGTTTAAAGCTAAACTATTATGGGGAAAAAGTAGTTTAACGTTAAACTATTTCTCTATGAATTTAGTTTAGCATTGAACTATTGGGGTGTGATCACAAAAATACTTAAGCAACTATAACTTGTGATCACATTTCTTGTGGTCAATTCTATTTGTGATCACAAAGTATCACATTCAGATATTGCAATATGTATTGGTGGCTGTGAAATATTGTTTAATGGTTAAACTATACACGTTTTGGTTGTGCAATTTTAATGGTCTGAAACAAATTGTTACCAATAAAGTTTTGTTTAAATTCAATAGGTTATAAAATAATTTATTTTTATCTCTTGAAAGAAAAAATACGTATATAAATGGACTAGGGAAGGCCAAAAAATTGAAAACATGAAAAAACAAGGAAACGAAAAAATGAACTACATCAAAAATATCTTAGCTATCTATGAACAAGCTGATCAATTCGAGATGGCGCATGGTTTGAACTGGTACGCTGATGCTAAGGCTGCAGCATTTGAAATTGCTGATAAATATGAAATGCCTCTATCTATTGTAGTTGGTGTGATTGCAGCATTGTCCCCAACAAATAAATGGGAACGCAACATTGTTGACGCTGAAAACCTAATCGAGTGTTTCATTAATGGTGGATATATGGAAGATATCAATGTCTGTACCTATAAAACCATGAAAGAAAAGGCGTGGAATATTATGGTAGAAAACAATCCATTAGTGGATCACATTGCCAAGCTTTTAAATGGCCCAAAGATAACTGATTTTTTCTGGTGTATCCTAGGGCATGACGTTTGCGTAATAGATGGACATGCATGGTGCATTGCAAATGCTGATCGCAGAACATTGCAGGAGGTGCCTAACATAGGCAAGAAATTGCGCCAAGAATTGCAAGCTGCATATTCTGCAGCGGGGGCAAGCCAAGGTGTGACAGCGTATGAAATGCAAGCGATCACATGGGTAGCGTGGAAGCGTATCTATAACGTGTAATTGGTAAGGAAAAGGAAACAAGACAATGTATTTTTTCAAACATGAAACTGGACGTTTTTACAACAGCGAGCAAATCTTGACGATATTGGTGCGAGACAATGAAACATATGACGATAATTTTCTGAAACACGATATCACGTTTCGAGATGCATCACGCAACATTGTTGGATACATAAATTTTGAAACGTCAGAGGATCGTGATGACTGGTTCAATTACATATGTCCAACAGTAGAGAAGCAGGGGCAATGGATACAGCGTCAATATGATCAAGGTGAATATATGACTGGTGGGCATATCGAACTGGATCAGATCAGATATTATTACGCAAGATACGCATAAAAGGGGAAGACAATGCACAGCATGGAACAAATACAAATAGCAAAGAACGTAGCATTTTTACAAACTGAAATGGTGGAATTTATCAAGGTAGAAATTAGACCAGAGGAACCAGATAGCATTTATGTTTATGGCCTATGGTATGATCTAGACGATCACTACAAGCCAGATATGAGTGCACCAATGCTACAACGTTATGCAAGGGTAACAAATGGCAAAATTGATCTAGTTGATGGGGTATAAAATGCGCAGATCATTCTACATATACGAGGGTTTTGACAGGGGCCAAGCTTTGGCAATCACCAACAACATTAAACAGGCAAAGACATGGGCGATTGAACTGTCGAAAACATTGGGCACGATCACAGTACGTGATGCCCTAGGTGGCCTACGCTTAGAAGTAAATCCAGACGCACCAGAACAACATCAAATAAAGGAAACAAAATAATGTCACATACTGACCTAAAAGATTGGGAAGCAAATAACGTTGATCTGTGGATCAATAACGATGAGGAATTGTATTGCGATGCCTATGGCAAGGTCACAATGATTGGGCCAAGGGAAGCAGCCAAGGAAATGTGGCGCATGTTAAAAGGAAAGAAAACGCCTGATGGTGCACGATATACCTACAATCGCATTTATGAAACACTATCAAAAATGGAGGTGTGACAATGGCTATACCTTATTTTCTACTAGGCGTGTTGGTCTGCTGTTACGTGATCGCATGGTTAATTGAGACAAGATAAAATGGAAAAGGAAATACATATGACATATCAAGAAGCACAAGAACAAGTGGAAGCAATGCGAGGGCGTGTTGCCTACAAAGAACGCCAGATCCAGAGCCTGATCAATCAGCATGGGCAAGGTGTCAGAGCATCGTGGGTATCAACAGACCTAGCAATCTACAGCCAACAGATGCAGGAATACGCAAAACAATTATCTTATGCTGAGTATGTTGTTGCCCACTACGAGGCAGCGCAGGATGCACTAGCAGAACAGGAGGGTGAATAAAATGCAGTACAGAATAAACGTAGCGAAACGTGAACAGATTAGAATGAGATATGGAAAGATCGAAGACAGCTATCGCCACTACTTCAAGATTGTATCAGAAATGATGGTGGCAGATGTGATGCAACTGGTACGAGAGATGCAAGAGAAATACCCTGCACCAGAATACAAGGTCACACTGTATAGAGAAACATCATACTCTGAGCAGGTCAAACTAGCAGAAAAGGAAACAGCATAATGATGTATCGAGTAACAAGAAAAGAAATCTACGTGGCTTGGGTATCTGCCACCAGTGAAGAACGTGCACAGGAACTGGTCAATGAAATGAGCAATGGCGATGGTGCATGGATATCTGAACCAGATGACACAGAAATTGTAATTGAATTGATGAGGGAAGAAGAATGAGAGACCACATGCACATACCTGCAACACTGACAGAACTGGCTGCAGAAATAGCTGATACTGTCCTAGAAAATATGTACTACGCAAACGTGACAGCACCACAGACGCTGTACACACACGACAAAGAAACAGACTGCAGCATGTACACTGACGAAGCACAGGACAGGTTCAACACGCTGCATGACATGATCGAACAGACCATTGGCAGCTACCTACTGAATGAGGAACAGAAATGACCAAAGAATATGAGAAACTATTTGCTGCAATCTCAGGGCATTTTCTGACACAGCAACTGCCTGATAACTGGGGCGACTTCGATGACGAATATCTAGAGGAATGGTTTGTTGAATGTGCTGTGCACACCTACGAATATTGGGACTGGGCACAGGTCTATGCCAAGATCGCAGC
>Ga0208434_1000057_pt1 | contig 56991 bp, 64 predicted proteins | sample 13_taG_FD_184086 | JGI IMG/M metagenome (GOLD analysis project Ga0208434, IMG submission 184086) | Marine viral communities from the Subarctic Pacific Ocean - 13_ETSP_OMZ_AT15268 metaG (SPAdes) (version 2) | ecosystem: Environmental > Aquatic > Marine > Oceanic | place: Pacific Ocean | collected... | reverse complement strand
TGCTCATCTGTAATATCCTTAATGATAGCTGTATCAGTTGCTAAATCAAATAAGTTGTTTGGGATGTTCCTGCTGAATGTTAGTATTTTTGTAATAGGATATTCGCAAGTATCTTTAATAATGCTTTCATCAAAATCATCTGCGAAGATATAAACTTTTTCTTCTACATCTTTACTGCTTGATTCTGCACCTTTAGCTCTGAGCTCAATAATGTGATACTCATTTAAATAATCATATTCTGTAATAACTCTTGTATTTCCATACATTGAGTTTCGCCATACACCTATAACATTAGGATGCATTTCTGTATTTACTAATGCTACAGTTGAATATTTCTGGCTGCAATCAGCATTAGTTCTATTGTTTTTTAAACTCATTAAAAGCCCTGAAGTTATGATTGATGAAATAAGTAGAATAGTTTTAAGCATTTAGCCTCTTTCCATTTCAACATAGTCGAAGCTTGCTAAGTTTAACTCAATTACGTCATCATTAATCTTAACTTTTATAAAAGTATTTGAAGGAGAAAAACTAACATAACCAACCCCAACTTTTTGAAATCCGTCGTAGCGTGAAACGTAATCACCTTTAAGTTGTAGATATTCTTTCATTGCTTTTAAATAAGCATCTTGTGATATTACAAAATAATGGTAATCTTCACTGTAGTATTCGTTTTTCAAACCCTTCATCAGTAAAAGCTTGTGGCCTTCTTCGATTGAAGATAAGTGTATTAGCTTAGAAGTATCTAAATCTTCAAACTGTGTAACTAAAAAATCTTGTTCAATATCATTCATAATCTGCTCCTATTTGTTATAAGTAATTATATCACAAAGTCCGAAAATGTTAAGTTTTTTTAAAAAAAAGTTTTTTTATTTTTTGTTTGATGTTATATCATACTAAGCATTACAAAAAGTTGCACGTATCAAATTATTTCTTTCTTACAACATTAAAGAAAAGAACGCCGCGAGGATCATTACAGCTTGGATTATTAGCTTTGCGCAGTTTTTCATTCAGTAAAACTTTATCTACCAATGTGTTTTCATATGTAAAAAACGAATGGTATCTTTCTGCATCATCTGTGTTATTCTGCTTATCAAACTCTTCTATCTTGCTAACTAACTCTTCAAGTTGTCGCATAGCTATTGCTCTATCAAATTTATCACGTATCATCATTTATTTTTTCCTTTACTTTTGTTATTTGTTTAATGAACTTCTTCTACCCATAAATCTCTAACTGTTATGTTTGCAGCAATATCATAACCTTCAGGAAAATTCTGTAAGTATGTATCAAACGCTATAGATGTTATGATATCGTGATATTTTAAGCTTGGATATGCTTTGCAAACGTTATCAAGAGCATCAATATAGATATAAAACTGAAACATATCATCTACATAGAAACCGTTTCCTTCATCAGCAGGTATCTCACCATCAACATCTTTGTGATACCATTCCATATTTGATAAAACGATATCGAAAAACATTAGGCTCGTTTTTGATGCATTCTCGTGAAGTTCTGAAACGTATTCTTCTTCGAATGCAGTTTGAAGATTAATTTCATTCATATTCCATCCCACTTGCTGGCATCTTTACCTGCTTTTCTTAACTCATCTTTGTAGTTGTTTCCAGAATATCCATCTCTATACCAATAATTGCCTTTTAATCTAAAGTTTCTGCACCAATCACCTTGTGCTCTTTTGCACATAGTATTACATTCAGGGCATTCTTTAGGTTCAAGATACTCAGCCATTGGTCGAGAAAAGGTAAATCCTTCCAGATTACATTCTTCATTTTTACATTGATATTGATATGTTGCCATTGTTAAATCCTTTCGTGTTAAATGAGTATTGCAACCCAGGTTTCTAAACTTAGATCTTCGTAAAACATTTACTGCTCGCTTTCTTCTTGTTTATCTTCAGTAAAAAGCCCTAAGCCTAAGGCTTCAAAAGCTTGCTCGTTAAAATATGTTGCTTTGATTTCTGTAACGAAATGTGTAAAAAAATCTCTCCAGATAGGCATATTCTCAACGCCTTTCCATTCAGCAATAACATCTGTTTTAACAATCTCTGGGTTATCAATTTGTTTATATGTATCTAATACAAACGTATCTGAGCCTGCGACTATTAAAGCATCTTTATTATCTTTATGTGGCTGCTTAATCAAAGCAAGTGCATAGAATGCATCTGTTTTAATGTTTTGCCAAGTTTCGATAGAATATACAGTATTTTCATTTAGAAAATCCTCAGATGGTGTTTCGTTCATCGTTTTTAACCTTCTTGCTGTTTTGTGTATCTTCTGTAAGCCTATCTACTTTTTCTTCAATAGATTTTACCAACTGCTCAATAGAGCCTAAGGTTTTCATTATGCTGAAATATGTTTTGTTCATATCTCTTTCTTTTTTAATGTGATTCTGTTGTGCCATTTTTATTACTCGCTTTCTTCGTCATCTTTTTCAAATTCATAGGGTATCAATATATCAGCAATGCTATCGCCTAAATCTTCTAAGGCTTCTATTTTAACACCTAAACGTGCTGCTGCCGTTCTTTGTGTTTCTTCAATAGTTAAATGTCGTTCTTCAACATTCGCTGTAACCTGAAGATTTATTTGTTCTGCACCTACTAATCTGCTTCTTCTTGTATTTGTTTCACCTATAATCTTTAGGAGTGATGGAACTTTATTATCTGTTGGATCTATACCGATTAAGTTCCACGCAAAATCTGCAATACGTTCATTTTCAGAATAAAGTTTTTCTCTTTCAATATTTACTCTGCTAACTGTTAAGTTTTGCGACCAGCTTTCCTTAATATCTTTTATAAACTTTGATGATGCCATTGCATTTAAGCCAGTTATTCTGCCCAGTTCTCTACCGCTTTTTACGCCTCTTGTTAAAAGTTGTTCTGTTGCTGATAACCATCTTTGTTTATCAGAATGCGACCACGGGCCTTTAACTTGGCTTGGTAAATCTAAACCTCTTGCAATTTCTGGTAAGTTAGTTTGAGAAGGTGAAACATACTCATCAGCTTCAATAATCTCACCTGTTAAAGCTTCTGTTTCTTTAACAAGCTTTTTATCTGTTAATACTTTATCTTTTAGCTTTATTGTTTTCATGTTTTTTCCTTATATAACTAAATATACACTAACTCTAACATTATATAAAATATATGCAAATAATACAAAAAAACCCTAAATAAATAGGGTTTTGAACGATAGTAGTATTGTATTATCTTATTTTTATTTGTAAATAAGGATTAGTATTTTAAACGGCTTTTTCTAAACCAAACTCCCATCCTTCGCTTCGATACTTTAGGATGTTTTTAATGTTTGAAGCTTGTGGTCGTAATAAGTTTTTATTGCTACCTTTTAGGAAACTTTGTGTTCGTTGCCCAGGCTTATGCATCCATACTCTTTTGTTTATAAACTCTGCGCCGTTTGAAAGTGCAATATCGATATCATTTGAATCTGAAAGTTTAACAACAGTATTATTAAACCACATTTTCATACCACGTGAGCTGTAAGAAGCCTTTTTAATAGCAGCATGAGAACGGCCTTTAACAAAACCTAATCTTTTCATTTTTGCTATAGCTTTTGAGTTTGCTCTAACATGTGTGCCAACGATTGGGTCGTGATACCAAGTATCGCAAAATCCCATTCCACCTTTTCGAGCAGGTTGAACGTTATATGTATCATCTCTTAAGCAGTATTCATCTGTAACAACAAATTCTTCAGCCGCACCTAAATCTTTAGAGTTTTCAAAGAAAGCAATAACTTGCATCTCAAAATATCCTTCAGGTTTTCTCTCTTGTGTATCTGAAATAAGAGAACCACTCCCTGTGTAGTTGTTTAGCTCATTAAATGATGATGCTGTTTTTCTTCCTGTATATTCAAAACCATTTGTTAAATCGATTATACGGTAAAGCATATAGCATTTACCATCTTCTTGCACGTTCTTCATCCAAACATATTGTAGTTCTGTATTTGTAAGTTTGATGTTATTAAATGTTTTTGTAAGCATTTTGATAGCCTTTCTTTAGCTGTTTTTTTTATTGCTTCGTAAAACTGTTTTTTTGTTTTACATTACTAACTATACGCTATCTTAGAAAACCTGGAGATTTTGTTAAAAAAAACATCACTTTTTTCTATTTAGTTGTGATAGCAATGAGCAAAAGCTTACATTATGGTATCTTTTTATAGGTTTTTCTTAAATTATTTTGAGTTTAAAAAAAATAAAAAAAAAGCCCAAGTAAATAAATACTTGAGCTTTTAGTTAAGATTAGAACCTTTTTTAACACTTAAAAAGAATCAACAACAGCTAAAGGAGTAGCAAACTTGAACACACAAACAAACCAAAAGTTCTAATCTATAGTATAAGTATATCACAACTTAACATTTTGTAAAAAAAATGCACAACTAATAATAGAAGTGCATTTCTTAAAGCAATAATAATAACCGCATAAATTTAGCTATTACTACTATATATATGTTAAATCAGAAAACTGTAAAACTATTTTGAAATAGCAAACAAACCTAATGAAAGAGCTAATACTGCGGCACCCCCTGCGCCTAACTGCCAATAAAAAATCAAATCATCTTTATCATCTATTGATGTATTCAAACCTTTTATCTGTATTACTTGTGCATCAAACGAAGCTCTTAGTTCTGATTGTTGCCTGATACAGCTTGCATCTTTTTCTTTTAGCTGTAAATCACATGCAGTTCTCTCTTCTGCAATTAATCTTGCTATTTCAGCTGCCATATTATCCATTCTTTGTTTGATTTGACCGAAATCAGATCTAAAAAGTAAATAACCGGCATTTGGTGCTAAAAGATTAGGTTTCGGCATAATCCAAACAGTAAGTTCTAAACTTCCTACCTTAATCTTCTTCTTTTGCGGCGACCAAACCATTGGTGCTTCAGATAAGTCGAAGTTGTTTTCTGTTTTAAGTTCTTGCGCAAATACTGTGTTTATACATAAACTTAAAGAAAGAAAAGCAGAGATTATTCTCTTAAACATATTACCTACATCTTCCTTGTTCTTCACATTGAGAATACATAACGCAGATATCAGAGCATTCGAGAAAATCGTTTGATGCTCTTTGCGAATCTTTTGCAGTTTCAACTCGTTCATCACAAACTAATCTATCTGCATCTTTTTGTTTTCTTAGTTGTTCTATTCTTGTTGCATCTTTTCCTGCTACCTCAGCAGTTAATCCTAATATTAGTTTTTCTTCTGCTTTGCATACAACTGATTTAGGTGGGCAATGTTTCGACCAATAGCCAAAACCAAAAGCGAGTATTCCGCTCAGCACAAGAATAATTGTTCTTTGATTTTTTGCATCTTTTAAAAAACTTAATGCAACTTCTGAAATCAATGGGCTCATAACTTAACCTTTCTTTATCTCTCTGTTTTCAGCTTCGATTTTTTTTGTAATATCAATAGCTTTAGTTGTAATCTGTTTCATTTCTCTTAGAAAACGTCGCAAATCTCTTGCACTTGTAATATTACCTTTAATGCAAAGCTTTTCTAAATCTACAGAACTTTCGTTAAGGTTTCTTTGTAAATCAGCATATGCTAAAAATAGTTTATCTTTATTTTGTATTTCACTCATATCTGTTTTCCTCTTTTAGATAAAACGTTAGCTTTATTGATGTAATATTCAAATTTGCTATCTTCAAAAATTGTTTCACCTGAACTAAATAGTAGTATAGGTATGTGTTGTGCAGCAGCTCTTGCTTTATTCTTAAGCTGATTCATTCCTGCTAATCTTAGTTGTAGGGTTGAATCAAAAGCTTTTGATAAACTGATAATGTGTTGCATTGGCCCGGTTGCATTTCTTATCATTGCATCGATACTCATATTAGAAATCGATTCTAACTGTTGAATAAAGTTTGTTCTGATTGTTGCATCACTTATTTCAACGAAAAGCGTTTTAAATAAATCAGAATAATCAACATCAGGTTTAACTTCTGGTATATCTGATTTAACTTCTGTTTTAATGTTATGAGCTATCAAAGGGTTTAAATGATATTCATAATGAAACGCTAACTGCTCATCAAATAAGTAATCACCCTCTTCTTCTTTAGTATGCTGAAAATCATGTAGCTTTAGAAGCTTTTTAGTATCTTTCAGCATTAACCACTGGCCTGGGCTTTTGCCTTTTTTATTATTTTCAATATATATTTTATTAGCGTTTATCATTTATATCCTTTCTAAAATGGAACCACTTCTTCGTCGCCTATGCTAAACTCTTTTTTAACTTGCTTTTTTTTTATATCTGCTAACTTTTTTGCCAAATCTAAGTTCTTACTGAAGGATTGTGATGATAAATCATATTCCAAAAACTTAGTTTCATCAAACTGCTTACCTTCAGGCCTAAATAGCTCAACGATTAGTTTCTTTCCGTAGCCAATGCCTTTTTCACCAGATTTTTCATCGTCAAACAGATTATTTAAATCTGTTGTATCTGTATCAATATTTAAAGCTTTAGTTATTTCATCAAGGCTTCTAATATTGAACTTGTTAATGCTTCTCTTCCAATAAACAATATCACCAACATCGTGTGAAGATGCTTTTGAATGCAATGCGCAGATCTTAAACCCAACCAAAAAGCAAGGCTTATTGTTTTTATCAGGTGTAGTTGTAAAACTTTCAATCTCTGCAATGTATTTACCCGAACGAATATATGTTAGTCGTGGGGTTTCGTTTTCTTTTTTGTATGTGTTTAACATTTGGTTTAAATCAACGCTCATTTGTTCTCCTTTTAAATGATTTTTGTTTTTCTTTTATAAGTATTACTTACATTATGAATTATATTACTTTTGTTAAATAAATACAAAATAAATGCTTAAAAAGTTAAAAAAGTTTAGAAATAAGCAAAAAAAAAGGCGCCAGTGATTAACCAGCGCCTTTCAAATAACAAAATTATCTTAGGAGAACTTAAAGGTGAGCGCCTTTAAATCCATATACATTATAACAAAAAAACTACCAAAGATAAAACTTTTTTAAACTAATACTAAAATAATTGTTTTCAGGTGGCTTACGAAGAGTTTGAACCATTGAAAAAGCGTGATGTTTTAGAAAGCTTTACCTTTAGCAGTTTGATATATTATAACTATACACAAGAAAGTGAATTTATTAACGCGGGAGTTAAAAAACATAAAAAATATGTTAGTGAAACTCTTAATACTATTTTATCTTCTGTTTTCATTGTTTTTTCCTCTAATATGTTTTATCATATAAGCTTTGTTGTTTTAACGTGAATCAACGTCGTTATCTATTCTAATATTCTATCAGCTTCTGTTGCCAACCTACTTCTATAACCCTTTGTAAATTTAACGTGGGCTGATAGATTGGAGTTTTGAAACTTACCTTGTATGATTGATAAGCCATTAGAGCTTTCATTCATATAAACATCATCTATTTGTTTGGTATCACCGCAAAGTATGAGCTTCGAATTTTCTGCCATACGAGTAATAATAGTTTTCAGTTCGTGTGGTGTGCAGTTTTGTGCTTCATCAACAATGATATAGCAGTTTTTAAAACTTCTACCTCGCATATAACTAATCGGAGAGATATCAATCTGCCCTTTTTCACGCATTAAACTGAAATATGTTAGATCACCAAATGCATTTCTAAAGTTATCTTCAATAGGTGCTAAGTAAGGTGCCCATTTCTCTTCGATATCACCGGGTAGAAATCCTAATGATTTACCAACTGTTGTAATAGGCCTTGTATAAATAATACGAGCATAAGCTCCATCAGAAACAAGTTTAATACCAGCCATAAATGATAAGAATGTTTTACCACTTCCGGGCAAACCTGTTAAAGTAATCATAGGTATATCATCATCAGTTAATGTATGTAAGGCAAACTGTTGTTCTTTATTTTTAGGAGTGCAACCAGTTTCTTTATGGCAAGCATCTTTTGATGATACAAGAATAATCTTACCACCTTTGTATTGCCCTAAAGCTGTATTTGATTCACTTTCTAAAACAAGAAACTCATTTTGATAATATTTTTCTTTTGTTTGTAATGAACCTTTTTTATATAGCTCATCAATCTGCTCTTTAGAAACTGTATCTACTTTTCTCCAACCACTCCACTGTGTATCTAAACCTTCGTAATTAGCATAGTAATCTGCTGAAATAATGCCTAATACATCTGATTTAACTCTTAGGTTAATATCTTTAGTTATCAGCTTAACTTTGTTATAATCATATTGCTCGCTTACAAATAAAGCAGCAGATAATATGACGTTATCGTTGTTTTCCTCTTCTAACTCATCACATAGTTTTATATTAGTAAGAACTGTGAGCTTAACGTCGTTAAACGGAACACCTTCGTGAAGAGGGCCTTCTGCTCTTAGCTTATCTAATAAACGGTTTATAAATCTTGCGTTTTCACCAATAGAACCTGCTTCAGTTTTCTTCTTATCAAGCTCCTCTAAAACTGCGAAAGGGAGGTAAATATCGTTAGAACCAAAGTTGTATATTGATTGTGCATCGTATAGTAATACTGACGTATCAATGATTACGCATTTTTGTTTAAGATTAGATTCAATTTCATTCATACATTTTCTCCTTCTTTGTTTTATTATATATTATAAAGCTTTTTCTTTTATAGTTATTAATAAAGGAGTTTTAAAATGTATGATGAGCTAATTATTCAAGATATTCAAAAAAAACAATCTGAATGTGAAGAACGACCCTATTTAGAGTTGCCTTTACCTGAAGTTAGAGAGCCTGTGGAACCTAAAATTACTAAAGAACCTAAAAGAGTAATAATCATAGATTTAAACTCTGATGATAATAACTTTGAAATAGATTTATAGTTATTTGAGTTCCATACCTGCTGGCAAAATCAAATCATTTACAGGTTCGATACAATCACCTTCATCAGGCACACCAAGCATCATAAATAATCTGTATTCAAGTTTCTTTAGTCGCCAAGTATTTAAAGGTAATGTTTTACCATCTTTAGATAAGTTCTTACTGAAAATTAAATCTAAGTGATGTGCTATAGAGTTTGTATTATCTAAAGATAACTTAAAACCATTCTGATGCTGAGGATCCATATTATGAAATCTGTTTTTGAACCACTCATATTTTTCAAATAAAGTATCAAGTAAATCTAAATATGATACTTTGTTATCTTCTAAATTTACTGTTTCTGTAGTTTCTTTAGTGCTTAGTATTTTATTAAAATCAAGTTCCATCTTTGTATATAACTTTCTGAAATATTATAGATTAGTTTAGTATAAGTATTCTCTAACTTAGTAATAAACTTGTTTTAGTAAAACTATTTTAAGATATTATATTAAAAATTACAAATTATATATTTCAGATTACTAAAGTTATAGTTATAACTAACTGAAAGTATATTAGTATCTATAGTAGATTAGTATATTAGAAGATCTGTATAACTGTATGAACTAGCGGGGGAACCCTCGCAGAGCTTTTTTTATTAGTTGATGAACCCTGATATATTATATTATCTTTTATGTAACGAACGAAGTGAGTGGAGTAAAAGTAATAATAATATGTTTATTTAAATGTAATGAGTGTAACGAATGGAATTTAAATGAACTGTTTATCTGTTTTTGTTTGGGTGGTGGTAGGTAGGTAGGCAAAGATAACTATATCTAAAAAATCAAAAAACTACAATTTATTTTTTCTACTAAAGTTCTAAAACTAAATAAAGTATGATTATACATACACTTTCAGCATACAAAAAAAATAAAAAAAATATTTTTAAAAAGTTGTAAATAAAATCTGCTAAATCATTTTCAATAAAAAAGCAATCTAAAAACTCTAAGAAGATTACTAAACTCAAAGAAACAACAATACATTTTCAGGCAAATAATAACCAGTTATTTATTACACCTATCAGAATAACAAAACAATAACATTTCAGATATGCAGATTAACGTCTGTTTTATTTTTACTTAAAATACATTAAAACATATTCACTAAAGGGCAAAGATTAAATCTGATTTAACGTCGTGTTTATTTAAGTTTTTAAGTTTTTAATATGCTCAAAACATAACTAAACACATTATATTAACTTTTTTTTTGTATTATATTAACTTTTTTTATATAATTGCTACAATGAAAGATATATATACTATATAAGATAAAATGAAAGATAAACAATGTTTGAACTGGTAAATAGAAACAAGATTTATGTAAAAAACCTACAAAAAGAAATAGGTGTTGCATCTGATGGTGTATTTGGTAAAAACTCATTAGCAGCAGCAGAAAAATACTTTGGTGGCCCAGTTATTGCTCATATGGGTGAAATTGTTCCTATCCCTGGCGCAAGCTATGTTGTGGATCATAAAGATTCGCTTTTTCAACTTCCTGATGGCACAAAAAACTGGAGGATGCGAAAAGGTAAAGCTGATACTATTTGTGCTCATTGGGGTGGTTTAAACGTAAAACATTGCTATATGATTTTTTACAATACTAAATCACGGCACGTATCAAGCCATTTTGGTATTGGTTATGATCCGAATGAAAAACGTTTTGAGGTAAGCCAATGGTTAGATACAGGTTTAGTTTCGTATCACGCTGGTAAGTTTAATGGTTATTCAATCGGGTTAGATATTTGCCAAAGCCCTGTAGAAAAGCATATTGCTAAAACAAGAGTATTTCATCCTTCAGCAGAAATGGTTCCTAACCCTTCTTCAAGAGGGCCTCGACAAGTTGTTTCGTTATGCCCAGAAATAGCTGATATTACTAATGAGTTTATTAATGATTTACGAATGATTATGGATTTAGAAGAAAAACCTATGTTAGATTCTGATGAAGTTTTAGGTATTAAAGAAGCAACAAACTATTCTGTTGTTGGCCATCATAACTTAAGCAAACAAAAATATGATGTTGCACCTTGGTTAGGTGATTTGTGGGGTAAAGAAAGCAGCTGCTAAAATGAATCGACGTCATCAAGAAATAAAAGAAAATCTATATTCAAAATGGATAGCATCTGAACGTTATGCTGAATTTATTATAGAGCTTGATGATACTGAAGTTGCACTTGCTACTAAAATAGGCCATAAACGTTTTCAAAATAATAGAAAACTAAAAACTTATAAATCTAACTGGGGCAATAAAAAAGCTAATCCTCAAAGAGATATTGATGGTGCCTTATCAGAGTTAGCAACTATAAAATGGCTAAAAGAAAATGGATATGAACCTTCAAAAAAAGCTTTCTTAACTGTTTCAGCTGATGCTGAAGAAGATGGGTTTGATACTGATATTGTTTTTAATGGCGATTCTTACAGCGTTGAAATAAAATCAACAACTAAGCCTATGAAAGCTAAACTTATTTTACCTGCTCATCAAGCTAAGAAAGATAAAAAGCCAGATCTGTTAATCCTTATATGTATGATAGATGAAAAAAGATACTGCATCAAAGGTATTACAGGGTTTGAAGATGTTGCTGCAAATTATGATTTAACATTGCGCAAACCGGGATATTCATTAGAAGAAAAATACTTGCAGAAAGATTTAGTTTCTGTAATAGAAAACATTAAACAAAAAAATAAATAGAAATAAAATAAAATAAACATTTACTTGAAAGGTAAAACAACATGAGTTTCGAAGATAGCCAACAGATTAATATGAAAGCACAACCCGCAGAGGGAATTTTTATTACAACTGAGCAAGCTAAGGCAGTTAATGTTATGATTGCAGCTATTACTGTTGCACAAAAAGCAGGCGCATTTTCACTTAAGGATAGCGCACATATTTATGAAACATTAGCTTGTTTTAGAACTGAAGTGCCACAAGAAGAAGTTTCTGAAGAAAAAGAAGCCTCATAACAATGTTTCAGCTTGGTTTAGATGTATCTACTTCAATGATAGGTGTTTGCTTGTTTAAAAATCATAAGTTTTTTATGATGGATAAAATAGAAACAGGTAAAGATAAAGAGTTTTTTCATAAAGCTGATAGAGTTAATAGCTACATCAAAAAACTATGTGAAGATTACGATATAACTGAACTATACATCGAAGATATATTTCAAAGCTTTTCAAGAGGCTTATCTTCAGCTAAAACAATATCACAGCTTGCAAGATTTAACGGCATTGTTTCATTCATAGCATATAACCATACAGGTTTAACGCCTGTTTATTTAAACGTTAATACTTGTAGGAAAACATTAAATATCAAAATAGTTAAAACAGAGGATAAAAAGGAACAAGTTATTAAATGGGTTGTAAAAGATTTACGTGGATACAAATTTGAAACAAAAGTGTTATCAAGAGGTAAAAACAAAGGTAATGTTGTTTATGAAAAATGGGTAAATGATATGGCTGATGCTTATGTTGTTTGCAAAGCAGGTATTAAGCTAAGTAAATAGTTATATTCTTGTTATAGAATGAATACCCATTTCATTTAATTTGAAATAAAAAAAATGGCTTTCTTTAAAGATGTTATTGCTAAAAAAATAAACAATACTATCTGGGTCGTTTAACTTAACTTTTATCTTTTCATACTTGTTGTAGTTTCGTTTAGCTATTATGTGTTCTATTTTTAAAACAAACATATTGCCTTTACCACAATTTTGAATACTCAAACACCTGCCAAAAAATGTATCTTCTGGTAAATACCTAACGTTGATATCTGTGATGTTATATGACGCATTCATTTTTTTTCCTTATATACTTATATATATGTAAAACGTGCGCATTATAAATCATCAAACATAAAAAAACCAGCTTATCGCTGGTTTTCTTGTATCTGCTTCGAAGTTTATGTTAGTTTAAACCATCTGGCCTAACACCTTCATTATAACTTCTTACTTGATGTTCTTTTATGATGTTATATCTTAACAAAGCTATTGATTCATCTTTTATTTTATTAGATAAATCACTATCTAAGATTAAAGAAATAAGCTTTTCTATTTCTTCGTTTATTGATGCTGTTTTAACACTCACAATCTTCTGAGCTCTCACATTCACAATCAACAACTTCATCTTCTTCAGGATCTTCCTCAGGCATCATCTCAGGAACACACATTTCTTCATCCTCAGGCATTTCTCCGCAATCCTCTTCTGGCATCATCTCACCTGCAACAGGCAATACAGGCTCTTCCATTTGCTCACCACCTTCTTCTTCTTCGTCCTGCTCCATTCCACCAGATGCATCTTGGCCTCCAGCCGGCAAATCTTCTTGTTCTGCACCACCCTCCAGGCCCATATCACCATCTTCCATTTCTGGCTCTGCATCACGAATTTGCTCACATGGGCATTCATCGCAATCACATTTCTTTTCTTCATCTTTTTCACAACCAACAAGTGGCAAAATTAGCATTAGTGCTGTTAATATTAGTTTTTTCATTTTAAAATCCTTTCAAGATTTCTTTATTTTATTATAAAACTTAAGATATACATGTTTATTTTAACGTCCATTCATCAACTATTTCAGGCAGTATTACATCTGATTCGTTTCTACTCTTAATAGGATTTTTTCCTCTAAGTATAGAAAGTTCATTAATAACACTATCTTGCAACTCAAACATTTGCTGACGCGCTAACTGAAGTTGTATTTGTGAATCTCTAAGCCTTGCAATCAAAGCTTGCCTATCACCATCACTTTTTGAAAGTTTAGATTTCAATTCATCTATTTCTTCAGGGCTTCTTCCACTCGCAATGATAATCATCGAAGGTATATTACCAAATAAAATACCAAACAACCCGATTAAAACTTCACGATTACTCTCTTTAAAATCAAATAACGCTAAAAAAATAATCAGCATTATTATTGTAAATAAGAAAACAACGCTAAATAACCAGCCTCTTGTTTCTCTTTTCTGTTGAACGACTTCTTTATCAGCGCCTTCTGGCTGCTTTTTCAATCCCATAAGGTTTATCCATTTCAATTCTTGTAATATATAACTGTGTTAAGATAACACTTATTAGAAAACCAATCCAGATGTATTCCAGAATGCTGCTGTTTTTCATTTTATTAAATCCTTGATAAAACATATTAGTAAATCTATATATTCAAATGGTCGTAAAACGAGGTAATCAATATTCCAACTTGCTTTAGCTTGCCCATTTGAAAGTAAAGGCCAGAAAGTATATATCAAATAACAAAACATTATAAAGCCGATGCGATATAAAAAGTAAAAAAATATTTCACTCCATCGTTTATGTTTCATTCTTGTTTTTATTTTCTTTGCACCACCAATCCTCTTTGCTTTCTCTGAATCGGGTGGAGGTTGCATTTGTTCCGTAATCAAGCCAACAGCATAAATACGCTCAGGTTCAGAAACACCTTTAAACTTGTATAATCCTACAAGTGCTGATAATGCATTTTTAGGTATGAATGGGTTTTTGTGCCCGTATCTTTTAAATATTGTATAAGCTGAATGTGATAAAAGTATTTGCTCAGATCCGCATAAACTCATTGTTCTTGCTGCTATGTTTTTACCTATACCTTCGATAGCTAATCGTTTAGCTCCTCCTGATATCATACTTTGTTCTGTTTTAACAATCAGCATACTTTCCCAGTGAATGCCAATCCTGCTCCTAAAAGGAAACTTCTTAACTCTTAAAAACTTTTTATAAGCAAATGCAAAAGCAATAGCATCTGGCACATTACCAAAATACATCAAAGTGCCATCGCTGTTATCTAACCATTGCCCATTATGTTTCGTTATTAAACTCATAACGAGCTTATCGTGTGTGGAAAACCAACGTGCAGCAGCATATTTACCGTTCTTTTGAACGAAACGAGTGCTCGCAATAATATCTGTTATTACAATAGCTATTTCAGCTTCAACAACGTTGTTTTCTTCCATAATGTTTAATCATCTTTCTTGTTGTTTTTGTTAGGCTTCTCCCAGTTTAAGAATAAATAAATAAACCAAAAAAAGAAACCCCACCATAACCAATTCCCACTTCCTTTTTTATAACTTTGATTACAGCCTTCTTTATCATCTAACTCATTAGTATGATTTTTATTCCTACTTGTTATGCTATAAGGTTGTTCATCTGATATCCATATAGCTTGCTGTGAATCACGAGGATGCTCTCTGCTTAACTCTTCAAAGCAATAACTATTTCCATACATAAACGGGCATTCGTCATCACTGTTTAATAACGTATCACCATCAATATCATCATCACAGTAATCTCCTAAAATATCACCATCCATATCTTGCTGATAGGGGTTATGTATTGATAGGCAGTTATCACAAGCATCACCTACACCATCTCCATCTCTATCAAGTTGTTGTGGATTAGGCATTCTCATACAGTTATCAGATGGATCTTCAATGCCATCATCATCATAATCATCTGCATGTTGATAACTATCACCTAAATCTGTATTTGCTATTAAAACGCTGCCTTTTCCTCCGCCTCCACCACCACTCTGTTCAGGTGTTCCACAATCTTCAAAGTTGTTATCACATTCATAGCTTTGAGCCCAACTTGGAAATATTTGAATCAGATTTATATAGCAGTAAATAAAAACAATAGATATGAATAATAAAACTTTTTTCATTCTTTCTTCTCCAAAGGTTTATGGCATGAGCAGTTATGAGCTAACTCATCACATATTCTACAAGGGCAAAAGCTATCTTCTGGCCATTTACAGTTTATTTCTAACTTTCCACAAGGGCATTTGTAATATGTGCATTGGCACTCTATCTTTTTACAGAGAGCACACACTGTTTTTTCATCAAAAATCATATTACCCCTCTTTTTTTGGGGGTTTATCGTCTCTATCAAATATCTCTACGGCTGAACTCAAGTATTTATCAAGTGAATTTTGCCCTAATATATAACCAATCTGTATTACACCAGCTGTTATTACTGTTGTTATTAAAAAAGTTAGCTCATTTAGCTCCAGTTTTCCTTTAAGGTGCATTAACTGATATAGGATAATAGCTTTCCATCCGATATCTGCAAACAAATATGCTAAAAACTTTTTGCTTTGCATTGGTGAAAGTGTTTTTTTATCTTTATTCATTGTTTCCTCCGAGTGGATAATCTAACCACTTATATGGTTTTCTTTCTTTTAAATAATTTTCGTTAGTATCATTATCGTATGCTTCTTGTTCAAATCTTATTGCTAAATAGGATTGCCTATTAAAGCCCTTTTTCTTTAAAACAGCAGCAAACAGATAATCATATAGATATACAATCAAGAAGCCTATAATCAAAAGCTCTTTGTATTGCATCCAGTGAATTGTTTCGTGCCTTTTAACCTTATCAGATAACTCACCACGACTAAAAACTAAAGGCCCAAGCGTTATTGCATTTATTTCTATTGGTGCAACCTTGCTCAAAACCTTAGGAACTTTACTGTTTTCAAAAAATACAGGAAACATTATTAGCTCTTTCTAAAACTGACGTGAAGGTTCAAGCACCAAAGATTGAGGCCTGAAATCTTGTATTAAAGAGCGAGGCCAATCAGCATCGTGGCCCCAATCTCTTGTTGTAAATTCTCCTTTTACTCCTGCAACTAAAAACTTAAAGATGTTCGTGCCTCTACCAATATCATCAGCACCTAAATATACGTTAAAATCAATAAAATCTTTATCAATAAATCCTGGGTTTATAGGTAAAACAGCTTCATCTAAAACTATTTTAAACTGGCAGCCTGAATCTTTTTCAATCCAGAAAGGTAAAACTCTTGCTGTAACTGTTTCATTAAGCCAATCTGCGTTTTCACCAAAGAATGTGCCCATATGATATGAGCATCCATACTTAGCCATATAACCAACGCCTGCTGAAGTTGTATTTAACTTAAACCAGCGATACTCATATTCTTCATTGCCTAAATCTTTTTCTAAAACAACAAACTTATTTCTATAAGCTTCAACAAATGTTGCTGCTGTAGTTGGAACTAAAACTTCTCCACTTGAAGAAACTGTGCAAGGAACTGGTGTTATTGATGAAGCTAATAGATGATACAAATACTGAAATATTACGGGTGTGTTTTGCTTTTCACCAAACTTTATAACTTTAAAAGCTTTCATCCAATCTTCATCACGCATTTGCCATTTAGGTTTTAAAATATCTAAGTGATTTCTATCGAAAAAGTTATAAAGCTGAGCAAATTCACTAACATCAGGCTCCACTCTTGCGTTTTTTCTAATAATGTGTGTAAGAGAAGTTTCTATACCATCAAATGAAACATCTGTTTTACTCTTGTAATAAAGTTTTTGACGACCAATATAAATATACCCTTTATCTGGAAAGCTTAACGTCGTTTCAACAGGAATGCTTGTAGCACCTTTTTTAACTATTGCAGTGGTAACCGTGTAAGAACTTGAAACTGTATAATCCAATACTTCAGCAAAACTCTCTGTTAATACTGCGATTTTACTATCTTCACCTTTTTTATAATTTTGAGAAGGCAAATAGTTATCAGAAACTTTACCACGTTTAAGCCAAGCTGGCATTTTGCTTTTTATTGATATTGCAGCATCATATCTATTACGATGAACAACAGTAAGTGCATTAAAAATATCTATTCTGTTTAAAAATCCATCACCCCAATAAATCCTTGCATTATACTGGCCTTTAGGCATAACCGGCAAACAAGCATAAAGTTTATCTTGATTTATTGTTGTATATAGATTTTTTCCTCTTCCTGCAACTCCACTATAAGAAGGAAATATAACGCCATCGTTTGTAATGCTTTCAAAAACGACACGATATGGGCCTAAGCTTTTATTTTGTGGAAAATTGTTTTCATAAGTATCTTTAAACTTAGCTCTGATAACAGCTATTTGGCCACCGTTATCACTAAATCTAACATCATCACCATCAACATACGCTCCAATATTTCCGTGTGGGTCGCCAAAGTTTCTTTCGGATGTATTTTTATAAACATAATCTTCAACTTCATCGAACGGATTATTGATTGTTATACTTTCTGTTGCGCCAAAACCCATGTCGTAATACGTTGGATCTGGCACTGAGTTTGGAGTTCCGAACCCAATTTCGTAATTTGTATGAACGATATTAGTAATACCCATATCTGTTTCCTCTCTGTTTTATTTGATGCCTCACCCTATGTTTTACCATAGAGCGTTTATAAAAGTTTAACCAGGATTAAACGTCGTTATTCATTTTAAGCGTAATCTAACTCTTTTTCGCCTTCGAATGAAATGCTTATCTTTTTATCATCTCGAGATGCCTGAGGTATATTAGTGCAAGTAATACCGAAATATTCACCAGCAGCAATATCCTGATTAATATAAACAGAGTTTTGTGCTTGGCCTAAAGTATTATCTGATCCACTTGAGTTAGTGATAGTAAATGCGGTTCCAACTAACGTCCAAGTGTTTGCTAATGCTGCAGAATCAGATGCTGCTGTGCATAGTGCAAATTTAAGAGTTGCATTCATCATATGCCCAACGTGAATATGTGCAGCTTTCCAAGTAATAGTTTTCCCTGAGTTATTCTTAACCCAATATACGCAAGCTTGTTCGTCTGTTGCATAAGATGCCATATTACTACCAGAGAAAGAAGATGCAACTCCATCAATTTCAGTAAATCCTGTATAAGCTACTCTCTGCTTAGGAGTTCTAAACTCTACCTCAGTTTCGTTAGTTGCGTGATCAGTAACGTATAAAACATCACCTTGCTCTCCACTTGCTGAAGGTAGTTCAATAGTATGTGCTGTTCCTTGTTTTCCTTGAGTAGTTAATGTAACCTTAGATGCTGCACTATTTTGCAATGATAACTTAGCTTCTGTTCCACTTGTTTCTGCTTTTATAATAGTTTCATCTGCACTGTTAGTAATACTACCTGCTAAAGAACCATTATCTCCTGCAGTAAATAGTAAAGTTCCAGCACTTCCATTATCACCTAAAGTTGCGAAATCCTGAAGAACTACATCTTCTATAACCGTTGCTGTTCCTGAAACTGTTAGATTATCATCAATCACAACATCATCATAAAACTTAGCATCGTATGCATATATTTTTTGGACGCGTTTTGTTGTTGAACCTATATCAAAAGCATTATCTGTAACTGGGATAAAATCATCACCTGCAGATATCTGCCAGTTTGATTCTAAGAATGCACCTGAGCCATCTGAAAGTTGTATATCTCTTGCATCACCAACAGAAGCTGAGCCACCACCAACATTTGCATCGATTAAATCTTTAATAGCAGCAGCACTCATTAGTGATGCATCATTATCAACAAAGGCTTCACCACTTACTAATAAAGCTGATGCATTAATATGTGTTGTATCTAAGTTTGCAACGTTAAGAGTAACATCTCCACTTGTTCCACCACCAGTTAGGCCTAATCCTGCTATAACAGAAGTAATATCACCAGTAAGCATGCTGCCCGGCACCCAAGCACCTGTATCATTATCACCACTATCATCAGAAGCTGTTGCATCCCAAACTAAAACTTGGCCAGCAGATGGAGCATTTGTAGTTGTATCAACATCTGCTAATTCTGTTATTGATACCTCATTCATCTTTTCGAGTGCAGCTGTTTTAACTGTATTTCTTAAAACATTAACTGTTGAAGAAGGTAAGTTTCCGTTAGCATCGTTGCTTCCTAAAACTGTAACTAATACTTCAGGTGAAATACAAAAATCTGCACCTGTTGAACTATCAGCTGAGCCAGCTGCTGTTGCTGCTTCAACCTCATTAGCTAACTCCACAACACCTTTAACTGTTGTGCTTGCATTATCTCCATTTACTGTAAGGTTTTCAACAACATCAACTAACTCCCAATATCTTCCTTGCCATTCTCTTTGAGTTTTAGCAGGTTTAACTAAGTCGTGATTTGTTGATAATACTTCAATATCTAAGAAAGAAGATGAAGGTGCAGCAAGTGGATCAACTATGCTTGTAGCACCTGATGATGTATTTTGTGCTATACAGAATAATCTATAACTACCCCATAAATCTGCACTGAAAGTTGTTGAAGCTGCTCTTGGATTAAGAAGCGCAGCCGTAGTTGAAGGAGGTTTTCCTAAAAAGTGCCAGCTAAATGCGAAAACTGCTGAGCTATCATCGCTATCTGTAGCGACTGCACTAACTGTGATACTTTCTGGTAAATCTTCTTGATTAGGCGTTGCGTTTGACGCCGTTAAAGCTAAAGTAATTGCCATTTTTTATTTCCTCTCCTTAGTTCTTTATTGTGCATATAAACTTAATAGTAGGTAAGTTTATGTATGTTGGTGTATTTCTGATAATAGGCTGTGGTGGAGAATCTGATGTATAACCATCAATAACTGAGCCGTTATAATTAATAAAGTGTGATTTAATCATTTCTTCATATCTATTATTTTCTGCTTTGTTTTGAGTTAGATTCGTCCAAAAAGTAATAGCTGTTTGTGAGTTAGCTGATGTATTCCATGCTAAACCACCACCTACGTTTAGATAATCAACTGGGCCACCTAATGCCATAGTTCCTGTAAAGCCCCATAGATTATTAAATCCTTGTTTTAAGTGATATCCAAAAGTCGTATTAACGTTTATATCTTCACCATCTGGCCCATCGATAGGGTTATCAAGATCTTGAACAATCAATAACATATTAGTATCAGCTGCTAATCCTGCACCTCCTGTGGCATCCAAAACTTCTGATTTATCAAAAGGTAATGCCCAAAGCGCAGAATCAAAGCTGTGATTTACTACAGTTCCATTAAACCCAAAACTATTAGGTTGAGCTCCACCTATAGCAATAGGAAACAATTCTGTATATGGAGCAACTGTTGTTAGATTATCAAAATCAACCTCAGTATTTGCAGGCCAGTTATTATTAGCTGTTGCGCTTAAGTGAATACGCGCTCTAACTTTATGGATATTATTACCGACGAATGCTGCTAATCCCTGAAGTGAAAGGGTTGGTTGCCCTCCAACTAATGGTGAGTTATCTGTAGCAGCTGGGTCGTTTAGGCCATTTTTAAGAATGTTATCAAGCGCACTTTCCAAAGCAAAGAATGGGCCTCTTAAACCATTTGATATTAAATCAGCGATTCTAATGCTTGCAAAGTAGTTATTAAACAAATAGTTTGTTGTAATAGTTTGTGGTGTAACTCTATTCTGCCCTGTGTTTATATCCACAGAAACCAACCAACCATCTGCTTTTATTGAACCTATTTTCTTGTATTCATAAGATCCAACTGCTGAAGGTGTTGAAAGAGCAGCTTTAATATCCATAGTTTGCACTGTTCGAGTATCAACATCTTGTTGTATTGAGGCTTGATTTATTGGGCTCCAAAAGTTTCTTGTTTCATTTGCAGTCGATTCATCAGCAACTCTTGCATAAAGATTAACATCCTGAAAATCCGTCATTGCATTTTGATTAGCTGTGTAATATAAGTTTGCTAACGTATCCATTGATGAAAAATCTATTGCAATATCAGATGTTTGCCTTAAAATCTTTCCCTGAAGAACACATCTAAAATCATTCAACACCAACGTTTCAGTAGATGATGAATATGATTTCCTCGTTATTCTTGATAGCGCACCGTTATTTTCTGCACCTAAAAGGCTTGAGATTACTTGTTCGTTATAATCAAACAAATGCGACTGAAGATTTTGCGCATCTGATAATATAAACTGTTCAAGTGAATAAAAATTTATTTTGTTTATCATTTAAAACTCCGTTAATGTTATGACGACTGATTTGATGTTATAATATCTACAGCTCTTGCTCTAAGAACTCTTCTGTTTGAGCCTGGGTATATTATACCAAGTTTGTTTGTTGTATTTTTCACATATAGTTCAACGCCTCTAACTGGAGAAGCATCTTGTATTGCTCGAGCAAGCTGTGAAGGATAAAGCGCAACACCTATTCCAAGATTATTTATAAAGTTTAGAGTTGTTTTCTCAACTGCAGTTTTAACAGCAGGATAATTTGCATCTGTAGCAACGTATATACCTATTGATAAACCAATGTATTTAACATCTGGCGCTTCAACTTTAACACGTGTTCCAGCAGCTCTAAATCCTGTGAGAATACTTGCTCTATTTGGATTACCTTCTATTTCACTTTGAAGTTCTGCAATAGCACCTCTATAAACATCGTAATTTTGTATGCTCCAAACATCACCTTCTTGTAAAAACGTTGGGTCGTTAAAAAATATTAAACCTCGTTCTGGTATTGATGTATAAGAGCTTTCTCCTATAAGCACAGGAACTCCGCCTCGTGATATAGTTAGTTGGCCTTCTGATGCTTTGATAACATCAGTTGCAGGACGTTCGTGTTGTATCATATCACAGCCACCAGCAGGAACTGTATCTGTATATGTTGTTCCCGGCACAGCCATGTTTGATAATCCACTACCATCATCAACAATAAGCTCAGAATAACCCAGTTTTTCAGGATTTTCCCATACCTTTGCAAACTTAAACGAGGTTCCATTACTATCAATGAAGTTTAAACCTAAAAACTCTATAGCTTCTTTTTGTGAGCGACCTAAACTTCTAATGTATCTTAGTGCTCTATCTCTTAAACTATTATCTTCTTCTTCATCAATACCATTTGTAAGTGGCTGAAGATTCTCAACTTTAATAACTTCAGAAGGCATTGTTGCTATTGTATCTATATTACCTGCATCTGCATTGCCTATTAATCCACCAGTTGTTGCAACAATATAAACTCCATCAATATCATCATCACCTGCTGGGATAATATAATCTAATGCTGTTTCATACGTTGTTCCATCTGAACTTCTACTAACTCGAGAGCCAGCTGGGATTAATAAATCTTGTGCTTGAGCCAGAATAGTTATTTTTAATACAGCACCAGCAGCTCTTGCAGATTTCTTTCTTGATATACCAACGGGTGGTAAATCAGCAACTCTTTCATCTAAATCAATGCCGGTTGCACTATTGATATTGAAGCTTTCTCTAACATTATACATACGAGCTTCTGTATTGCCGATTTCTGTTGCTAAAGCTTGAAGTATAATATGTAATGTGCTACCAACTTGCACATCATTTAAATCAGTTCGGGCAACTACCTTAGAAGTTAGCTCTCTAAGAATTTGGCCGTTTGTTCTCGGTGTAAATGCCATTTGTTTTTAATCTCCTCATATATTAGTATATATTATTTTTAACCTCATTTTGAAGTTATTTTAACATTTTTATGCGCCAGGTATAGGCGCTGTAACTTGCATAGTATCATTATCAACAAGTTTAACGTTCATTGTTATAACAAGCCTATCATCTACTTGCTCAATAACTATATTATTTACATCAACAATACGAGGGTTTGCAATAACAGCTTCTCGAATAACAGCAGCTGCATAAACTGGATCATCAATTGTAACGTTTTTAACACCAAAAGAAGGGTATAAACATACATCACCTTCATTAGTAAATAAAATATTTTTTATAGTTTGTTTAATATTTTCTCTTCCACCCACTAACTCAATATCACCTGAAATGTTGTTAAACTCTAAATCATCTATTTCACACTGTATATCAGTTGAATGGTAATCACCTAATGGTGCAAACGGGTTCATTCTTTTTTGCATTCCTTCGAGTGGAATATAAATCTTATCACCTATTTCTGGGAAGTTTCCGTTAGCCATTCGCCTAAAATCTCTCCAACCATTTAAATCTTTTATTTCTTCAGCAACTGTATCTGTTTGAAAATATTTTAAAGATATTCTTCTTAAATCATCATCTTTTTGCAGAGTATGAACATATCTTGGAACATTTTTTGAAAATCCAGTTCCTGCTGCAGAAATACCGGCACCTTTTGTTAATGCTGAAAGATTACTCTCATTACTCAAGTATTCTCCTAATACATATTTATTGCCAGCTTTATTTCTTCTTCTGTTTTCAAAATAGTTTCTATCAACACTTTTTCTTGCTATTTGTGAAGTATTTTTTATTATGTTTGAAATAGCAGTAAAGTTTGCAAACTCATGAAACTCTTGCTCAGATTCAGGCTCAGGAGGTTCAATATCTGCTTCTTTGTGTGTAACTATTGCTTGTTTCTGTATTTCTAAAATAGCTTGATTTTGTGGATATGCATTAGCATCTTCTGCTGCCACTTCTTCAGCTGTTAAACCAAGGCTTGCACCTAATAAACCTGCAGATGCTTGAAGATTTTCAATAGAGCTATTTATCGGCCCACCACTTCTAAAGGTATCAATAACTTCATTAAAATCTGAAACTATGCCACCGATATTTGTTAGTAATCCACCAGTTGAGTTCATTAGATTAGCAATAACTTTAGAAACATCTTTTATCTGTGATATTGAATCTCTAAATCCATCAACGTAATCATTACTTACATTATTAACAGCGTTATCAAGCAACTGAACGTATCCTAATGCGGCTCCTACTGTGCTATCTACACCATCTAAAACTCCAAGAATAGCTGGGTAATCTTTCGTTAAGTAAGCAAAATCATATGCTTTGAATTGAATAGAGTATTGAAAATCAAATCTATTTGTATTTGCATCACGACCATAGTTAAATGCCATCGGCTCAACTATAAAATGTGCATCTTCATCAATACATCTTAAAACCATATGTAATCCACCAGGGCCTGTGCCGCCGGTTATATTCATTGAACCATCAACTACTCTGTAAGCATCTCTTGTTCTTAGATTAGATGTTTGGCCAAATTCTAATGCTGCAGTTTCAACATAATGTTTAAGCATTTCATCAAACTCTTTAAAGATTGTGATTGCGTCTTGAAACATTACTCCACCATCTCTATTATATCCTCCTCTGCTATCTAATCCTGTTCTACCTGAAATAGTTATTTGATGTTCTTTATGTTGTGATATCTCTCTAAATGTTCCAGTTAAAGTATGTGTTAAACGTATTGGGTTTGCTCTACCTATTTGAACGTTTGATGGATCAATCGGAAAAGCTGTTGTAAAGATTATACCAGTTGCGTCTCTAACTTCTAAGTAATATTTAGCAGGGATTCGTAATAAACCATACGCTCCACCCATTCCAAAAGGTGGTGTTATACCAGCAACATAAGCTCTTGAGTATCTTGACGAAAAACCTTTTATTGCATCTAAAAAACCTTTCGCAGGGTTATAGTTCGACATTATTTCTCCTATGGTATCTTTATATTTAGATTTAAATTACCTTCAGCTTGAGTTTTAGTTTGAGCTGAAGTTGTTGTTAAAGCTGTTGCAGCAGTTGAAGCAGTTGATGTTATGTTTGCTGCTGCTGCAGCATCTTGTTCGGCAGCTGCTGTTTCTGATGCTGCTAATACTGCATTGCCTGCTCCGGTTGCTGTTGCTGCTGCTGCGGTATGAACGCCTGCTGCTGCCGTTGCTGCTGCACTTGAATAAGGTGCTTGTGCTCCTATTGCTGCGCTGTTTGCATTTACTTTAGCTTCTAATAGTGCAAGGTATGAAAATAGAGTATCTATAAACTGTTGGCCATTCAGAGGATTATCTATAGTTGCTCCGCCTTTTGAAATACGAAACACAGAGTTATCCCCGTTTAGTTGTAATCTTGCATCTTGATTGGTATTAAGGATAAGCCCATTAAGTTTTGCTAACGTCATTTCTGAGTTATAGTTTGATACGACGTAATCACTTGTTGAATACTCAATAACATCACTATCTGCATCTGTTGCAACTGTTTGCTCTGAAATAACATCAACGTCGTTTGGTTTAAACTGGCTTCCTATAACCATAGGCTCACCTTCTGCTGGAGTAAATATAACTACTTGATTATCTACCTCAACAGGCAAATTACCCCAAGTATTCATTCCTCCACCAACCGGCAATAAAACAAAAACTTCTATATAAACTTCACCTCTATCATCAACGCAATCAACAAAAACTTTATTTGTATCTTCATCTATTGAAACATCAGTTATCTGTGCATTTATAAATGAAGCTTTTTTACCAGCAAAAACAAAAGGCTTATCACTAATATTAAACATTATTTATTCCCTACTGCTTTTTCAACGAATCTAACTTCTGGCATAATCGGTGGGAGTTTATGCCAACTCCCTCTACTGAAGTTTATGGTTGTTCTTTCCATCTTATGGCCTCTAAAATCAACAGATTGATTATGTGATATGCTGTCGATGTAAAAGAAGAAAACATTTTCTGTGCCTCCTAATGTATTATAGTTGCCAAACTTATAAGCAGCTTGAGTTGGATCTGAATAATCATTGCTGCCACCTGGAACTCTTCCATTTTTTGAAGCACCTCGACCTGCAACTTCTTGATATCTATCTGAACCTATCTGTGAAATAACTTCATCTGAGCCTTCGCCGAATGGTCGTAAAAACATATAACCCCATTTACCTGGGCCCCAATCTGCGCTTCCCTGAAAGTTGCATGTTAAACTTCCTTGTGCATATCTATTACCATTACCATATGTTAAATACATTTCTTCAGCAAAAGCAGTATTTATTTTTTTATGTAGTAATCTTGCTGCTGAATTTTTACCACCTTTAGAAGCTGCTGCTGCTGTTGGCAGTTTATCACCGTTTTTCTTTCTAACATTAAAATACGGATATGTGCCTTCGAATAAACGTAAGCCATATTTATATGCATCGTATATATCAATAATAGGTGATGATAAAACACCTGTTTCAAAACCTGATCTGTTTGTTAAAAGAGAACTTTCAATATACGTTCCGTTTATTCTATTAGCTTCTACCCAAGTTGCATTAAAATCAAAAACATTATCACCACTCAAAGGTAATAAAGAGTTTTGTAATAACTCATCTGTTTTAATTGAAACATTGCTTTTTACTGAATCATCTTCAGCTGATAAAGGATATTGGATTGGGTATATAGCTTCTGCATCATAGCTTTCAACAAAAGATGAATACTGTTTATTTAAAAAATCTTTGTTTAGCTGTGTATTCCAGTGCCGAGGTTTTATTCTATATATTAGCGTTGGTTGAGCACCTAATGCTTTTGTTATGCGCCCACGAGGTTTAAATGCTGTGGTTCCTTCTGAAACTAATGTATCTTTTCCTTCAACTTTTCTAATCTCACCTGTAACATCACTTTGTAAATCTTCTTTATAAAAAGGTATTAACGTGGGTATCATCTCTATCATTCTATCATCAGAAACAAATGTGCCTATTACTCTATTCCAAGCAGATCCTCTTGTGTTTAAAGCACCCTGAAACTTTGTTATAAATCTTTGATATGGAGGTTTTTCTGGCAACATCTGATACCATATTGAGCTCTTTGGCACATCTGATTTTTTTGTTGCAACTACGATTATATCACCTATTCTATCACCAAGTAAAGTATTATTCATACCACCAGTTCTTGATGAACGTGGAGATGGGCCAGTTGTTGCATTCTCTACAGATGCATCTGCTTTTCCTCTTGCACCAGCTGCACTTCCACCTGCTTTAGCTCTGGCTTTTGCTCTTGCAATGATTTCTTTACGTGATAAAAACCCAAGCTCTCTTCCTGCCATTGATGAAAGCATATCCATTGATTTAAAATATTGATATTGGCTTTGCATACTCATTAGAAATGCTGTGAATTGCATATCACCAGAAGTCGTCCAAGTGCTACCAGCTGATGTATTTGTTTGTTGATTACCTACACCTACTTGTGCTGCAACACCTTTGCTGATCGTGAGATGATATGCTTTTGATATTTTTACAAACTCTAACACACTCATTCCTACTGAAGGTGGCACTAACATATAACCAAAGTTTGTTATGAAGTTTTGTATTACTTCTTGAAAATCATGTTCTGCAGAAGCAAAATCAGCCATCTCTTTAATGTGTTTTGCCCATTCTTTGCTCGACATAATAAAGTTTGATAAAAACTTCATTTCACTATTATTAGCAACAGATTCAGTTCCACCATCTTCAGATTTTTGCAAGTTTCCTGGCATAACAACATAGTTGCAGTTTCTTATAGGCTCAATAAAATCTCTTGCTTCAATTTGAACCTGTGCATAGTTATCTATTCCATCAACATTTGAAAATGTTTGCTGTATGCTTGTTATCATACCAAAAAAAGAAGTAGTTCTCGGTTTAACTTTAGATTTTGTTATCTTTAAAGAACCATTATCTAACTTTTCATAAACAGAAGCTGTTTCTGTTTTCATATCTAATGATGCATAATGCCTAACTGTTATAAACTGGCCTGTTGTTATAGTATCAACTTCATCTGAAAATACTGTTCTCATTAATGCAAAAGGCATTTTCAAGGTTAAGCTAAGATTTCCGCCTTTTAAACCTTCATTTCTTGAAACTGCAGTAATATAACTTGTTAAAGAAATAGGTATAGGAGAGCTCCACGTATGTAATAGATAAAAATCGTTTTTTGAATTTTTAGTTTCGTTATAAACTTCCTTTAATGAACGTGATATAACATTACGCATATTCTCTCTATTAGGTATAGTGTTTGTTTTTAACCTTGCAGATATCGTCATATCATTAAACTCATAACTTTGAGATGCAGGTGCTGCTCCTGATGCTTTAATAGGAGTTCCTGCTGTTGAACCACCTGTTGCCATTAGAAAGCTCCTAACGTTATGTTTTTACATTCAACATCTAATAATCTGTAATCTACCATATAGAAACCTCTCTCGTCTTTACATAATACTTCAGGTTTAGTTTTTAATAAATCTTGCGCCATTACACCACTAAAAGTTGCACAAGGATTATGTTTATATTTCCAAGTATATACCTTTAAGCCTGAAGGTGAATAGCCAATGTGTTTAATGTTTTCTTTTAATCTTTCGTCGCTAAAGATATCTGCAAATTTCTTAATCGCTAAAGGTATTGCCGTTGCTATTGTTCTCATGACGCCAGAAAGGCCTAACATAGTATCTATTAAAGCCTCCATATCTTTTACATCTAAACCATCAAGTAGTTTCTGTTCGATTCTCTCATTTGTTTTAATGAGTGCCTTAATGTTTTCTACTTGATTATCGTATGTATCTTTTAGTTTTCTTGAGTTAGCTTCTGCATCTGCCTTAGTTATAATAGCACCTGCATTTTTACCGCCTGTTAGAGGTGTTGTTTTCCCGCCTCCCGTTCCGATAGCATCAATCTCTTCAGTTGTATATCCCATACCCATCATTGCCATATCACCAACATCGTCGCCTAATAGCTCACGAAGTTTGTTTTTCATAACAGAAGGCTCCATTCTTTCTAATAATCTTCTTGCCTTCTTAAAATCACCGCCAGTTTGAGCTAAAGCATCACTCATTAGTATGTTATTACCTAATCCTGAAAATGTATTGCCTAACTGTTGGCCTGCTTGAACGCCACCTTTCATTCTTATTCTTGAATATGCACTTGCTGCTGCATCACCTTGGAAACTTCGACCACCCCTACTTTCAAGGCCGTTTATCTGAGCATCAGTTCCATTGCCTAAACTTATACCCATTGCTGTGAATTGCTCACCAACAGCTAATCTTGATCCTAAATACTTAGCTGCTCCTGCACCTGTTAAACCTCGAGCATTCATTTGCCCTCTTAAATCATCCCCACTAAATCCTCTTAATCCATTTACGCCACTACCTCTTAGCATACCAGCATCTGCTTGGCCATACAAACCAAAACCTAAACCGCTTGAAACGGCTTTGCTTAGTTCATCAGCTGAAACTCTTCTTCTTGTTCCACCACTCTGAACTATTTGTGTTGCTGCATTTAAAGCTTCACCAGCTTGCATACCTAAGTTAGAAGCAGCATTGCTTATTAGCGTTCCATTAGCCGCCATAGGGCTTCCAGCTTGTGCCATACCTGTTGAAGCACCTGAATAAACCATAGAAGGCATTTCAATCTGTGCAGCCATATTTTGACGTCCTGCTAATGCTTGTAATGGAGCAGCAAGCAAACCACCAACGTATGGTATCTGAGAAACAATCTCAGCCATATTCGTTCCTGAACCCATATTTGATAAGTGCCCAAATCCAGCTTGTGCTATTCTGCCGGCCTGTGCGCCACGTGAATTTGCAGCAGCTGAGTTTCTATCATTTATTCCCTGCTGAACACCTTGTTGAGCCCTGCCGTATTTTCTATGCACTGGATTTTTTGGATCAAACGGCGCATCTGGCAAACCAGTAGCACTTGTAGGAACGGTTGATGGCATGCCAGCAGTTGGAGATAAAGCACCCCTACCGAAAATACCTCTTGCAAAGTTTCCAAATCCTCCACCTCCACCCATATTTATGTTTGCAGGGTCGTGCGCTGCGCCTGATACTTGTTGGGGTAGCCCGCTTAATCCTCGTCCAGCATTCTCACCTTGCTGACGAAGAGCAGCCAAGCGATCTTGAGCAAGGCCCTGGCTCACCCGGGATGTGTCGCCGCCAGCTCTTTGGAGAAGACGAGAGCTCAAGTTATCAGAGCCTCCTCCACCTAAGCCTATACGACCAGCACCACCACCGGCACCGCCGCCCATTCCTCCACCTTTTTCTAAGCTTCGAATACTCTTTGTTAAATCTTTTATTGCTGCTATTAAATCTTTATTGCTTGAAACAAGCTTTTTAATACCATCACCTAAGGCTTTGCCTCCACCACCAAAAGGTGAAGAACCACCGCCACCGAAAGGGCTACTTTTACCCATCATACCTGCAGCAGCAAAAGGAGGCATTGAAAAACCTCCCATACCACCACTCATTGCTGATGTTCCGAAACCTTTACCCATTGCTCTTGCTCCGGGTGATGAAGCCATCGGGGAGCCTCCGCTGAAAGGTGTGCCTTGTATTGGTCGCATAAAATATCTCCTATTTGTTTAAGTATATTTTGAGAAGAATTGTTGCATTGCTTCTTCTGGATTTCCACCATTAACGAATGCTTGTTCTATTTCATCTATTATTGGGTCGCCGATTGATTCAACAAACTTTTTGTTGTTCTGATCTTCCCAGTGTCGCTGATACATCTCTTGAAATATATCATCAGGCATTGCCATCAATGAAAACTCAACATTCTCCCAGCAATATAAATCATCATCATTAAAGATATTTATGTTTGGAAGCTGTAATTTAGCTAAGCGCTGGAAAATCAATGGAAAAGCGTTGTGGTTTCTTCTCTCCGCTACTCTCATCACTGCTGTTTCGAAAGTATCGGGTTTCGTGCTCAACTAACCTCGTGGCCAAATGATAACAAAACTCTAAATCAGAACCTACAACTTCTAAAACCCACTCAGGTGGATCTTTTAACTGTGAAACAATTCTTGCTACACACTGATAACGTGTTTTTGTATCAACAGGATAATCATCATATGCATAACCATCACATAGTCGCATAAGAATTTTATCTTGTCGTAATCTTCCTTCGCTATCTAAAATGGCAGAGCACAATGTGGCTTTCTTCAAACCCTTTTCAGTTTCGTATGATATTTCAAACTTAAGTTCTCTATCAACATACTCTTTCTTAATCTTTTGTGCAACTTCTTTAGCAGCTTCTTTCTCTTTGCCAACATCTCTAACATCAACAACTGAAGCGTCTTCTGCCTTCTTTTTTAAATCAACCAAGTTTAAATTACTCATACAATACCTCTCTCGTATTTTTTGTTCTATTAATAGTATATATCAACCATTATAGCAAGTTTATTCTTTAAATAAAAAAAAATGCCGAAGTTTTTACAACAACGGCACTTTCATAACATTATTAAAGATTAGTATCTTGATAAACTAAACATTAATGACGTTTAAGTAGGATAAACTTTTTTTTGTTAAATAGGTATATATTCAAATAAACCCAGCAGATTTAACAGAGTTAAAACTGGATATACGTATCAATCATCTGCAACAGAAACGAGTGCTGCTGGGAAATGTCGTATTAGATATAAACCTTCAACGAATATCTGAACGCCCATTAGAGAAGTTCTATCAACAACAATATTGTGTGAAGCAACTTTGCATCCTTTGAGAGTATATATTCTATTTTCAGAAGAAGTATTGCCAGCTGGAGCAGTTCCAGGAGCGCTATCCCATATTTCTAAATCAAAAGAAATACCACCACCTCTAAACATATTATCAGTTCTATCGTCTTCACCTATCTCTGTAGATCCATCTGAAGATATCTCAGTATTTATCATACCTTTGCCGTAAGTTCTTTGCCCCAAAGCATCACCTGCTTCATCAACTTCCTCATCATTTAATCCATTAGCAGTTGTGCTTTGGAATATTCTGATAAGGTTTATTGAAGCAGATACTTGGCGTGATATTGGTGTAAGCTCTCTTGTATCAATAAAGCCTAAACTCTCAACGCGACCATTTAAAGTGTTTTCAGAAATAGAAACACCGGTAGCATAACCAGCGACTTTGCCGTCGATTTTAACGATAGCTTTGGCACCCGTTATTATATTTTTTGGATTGTTAGCCATTTTATTTTATCCTTTCTTAAAAATCACTAATGTTCATTGTAAATTCAACAAAGTTTAAAGGTTTAACAACAGCTAAATCTAAGGTTATAAAAGCTGTATCATCTACAATATTAACCTTAATGTTTCTGAAGTTTTTAATAATACCTTCATCTTTTAATCTTTTGCATCTTGTATTAACCAAGTTAATGATTCTACCAGTTGAACCTGCCAAAACTTTTGAGCCAAGTTCTTTTGTTAAGATGCTTCTTAAGAAACGTGCTGCACCTAAGATACTCTCACGAGCACTCATTTCACAGTTAATAGTTTCGTTATCTTTATTATAAGAAGAAACTCCTCTTGCAACTTTCAATGCATTATCAAAAGCTAAATAAACACCTAACTGGCATTTTCTGATTAGTTTATCTACATCAAGCTCTCTATTGAAGTTTTCTTCTGTGCTGATAAGGTTAGGTTTCAAACCTGTTAGAGGTTGTGAGTAAGGAATTGCGCCTTGCATACACATCATAAGGAATGCAAAATACTCAGGCCCTAAATCAACAACATCACCGTTATGATTTTGAACGCTCATACTTTGGTTGCAAACTGCCATATGCTTATTAGCAAACTGTGAAACAACAGTTCCATATGCTTGGTCGATTGTGCTTCCTGCAGGAGCTCCAGCATAACCTTGCCTATCACGGCTGTAAGCTAATACTTCGTCTAAGTGTAAGCTCAATGCTTTAGTCGTATCAGTATCAGTTGTTAAACAAGTGATGAGCTGAATATCTTTTGTTCTCATAGCATCTAAAGCAGCTTCAAAATCTGAATCTGTAGGAGCAACAGTTGCTCCGCCTGTTAAATCTCTAAACTCAGCCATGTTTTCTAAAACGATAGGCCAACCAACTATTTTAGCATCAACAGGATAGAAGTTTGCAGATGCTAAAACTTTGATATATCTTTCAAACTCAGCAACGTGAGCAGTAAAATACATTTTAGCATCGCCTGAAGCATCTTGTTCAAGATACACAGCATCTAAGTTTTTAGGTGCAGCACCTGCATCATAGTTAATAGCTTGAATATCAAAATATGTGTTAAGAGGATAATCAACGCCACTATTTGAAATAACTGCGTTTGTTAATCCTTGTGCTAAAGCGTCGTATGATGCATAATCTGTTAGCTCGTATTGAACTGTTGCCAGAGCAGCAGCTGTATCTGTAGCTTTATCAGTATTTATTGCAACAACGTCTGCAGCAAAATCACCTGATAGATCAACGCTTTGTGTTGCAAAGATAGCACTTCCATTACCACTATCATCATATCCATCAGCATAAAGCTCAATGTTTAAATAACGAGCATTTTCTGTTCCTTCATCAACTTGAGCTGCGCCTGCACCTCTATTATATCGCTCACCACCAGTAATCCACATCTTGAATTTTTTATTTGCTTTGGGTGTGATGTTAAATTGTTCTTGAGCACCTGTTGCTTCTTCTGCGGCATCTGCTCCATAAAGGGTATTTAGTTTATAAAATGCATCTAAATCTGTTGAATCAACTGAAGATTTAAAACGAATATTATTACCTTCAGCACCATATGTTAGTGATTCAAGTTTGATTGCATTCATTACTGATTCATTAGCACCTGGGTTTGCACCAACGATAGTTTCTCCAACGATTGCATTTACACCATCAAGGTGTCGTCCGTTAATGTAATTTGAAGCAATAGTTTCACTTCCTGCATTTACATATGTTAAAGACGCTGCAGCTGCTGAGCTATCCACGATTGGTGATTGAAACATTTTATTAAGTAAAAGCATTTCATAATCTGTGGGGTAAAGCTCAGGAACCGTTGGGCCGCTACCGTTTCTAAAAACATTTGCGGTTTTTGGTTTGAGCTTTGGAAAGTGGCCGATAACGCACATATTCTTAGCATCTAAACTTTCTGATGCTAAAAGCTGATTGTTTATATCGACAACAACAGAGGGAAGGTAAAGATTTCTCCCTCTAAAACTTATTGAACTTGGCATAATTGTTATCTCCTATTTCGAAATTGGATGTTTATCCTTTATTATATATCACTAACAGCATTAATATTTAACTTTTGTTTAACTATTCTGTTGAAGGAACAGCTAAAACATTTTCAACAATACTATCAGCATCATTATAATCAAAAGGTATATTTAAGTTGAGTTGCCAGAATACTTCAACTTCGTCGCTGAAAGGCTGAACTTCTAAGATTCTCTGTGCGTTATAAGATAGCTCACGAGCATAATATATCTCATCTGAGCTTGTATAACCTTCATCGTTTTCTAAAGCTTCTGATGATACAAAATCAAAGTTAAGATAACCATTTTGTAAGAAGCCATTTTTAAAAAGTAATAAAACACTCTGAATAACTCTATGTAATATTCTGGTTAAATCATAATCTTTATCACATATTTTTATTCTGCTTTCAAGGGATAAAAACAGTTGTTTATTTCTTCCGCCATTTGATAATAATTGCTCATTCATAGAAGAAGCTTCTTCGTAAGCAACTGAAATGGCTGGAGTTTTTTCTATCTTTCTTGAAAAGCCTTTTGTAAAAGAAACATCGGATACAGAAAACTTGTTCCAGTATTTAGTTCGAAGATTTTGCCCTAACTCAGGAAACAAACCTTCAAATGCTGCTTGATTACCTTGATAAGCTTTAATGCCATTAGAAATAGCATGCAGAATATGTAAATCAATCATTATAGTATCTCCAGTTTTGCATACGCTTGAACTATCATTGGAGTTGGTGTTTCTACACCTTTTTCTCTAATAACAGTATCACGCAGTGAGTGTGGATACGAAGAAACAACATAGATTGGGTTTGCGTAATAAACTATTGTATAATATTGGCCATCTAAAGGTGCAGATGCTAATGCATCACCTAAAGTAAAATCAATATATAAATCATCACCGTTAAGTGTTATTTCGTAATCTACACCTTCTTCTAAACTACCATTTACAACAGCTAATCCTGATGCATCTGTTTTATGAAGGTATAAAGTTCCTCTTTGTATATCACCTGCAGCAAGCTTTAATGTTCTTTGTGAAAGTATATGTGATGTTTTATCTAACCCAGCAACTGTTGAAGTTGTTGAGCCTCGTTTTAATATTTCGTTTTGCACTATATGAGAGTTTTTTAATCTAAATCTATCACCGTATGCAGGTAAATGCTCTGGTAATAATGATAGTTTAACTTCATCATATCTTGTTGTGCCTTTAATATCTGTTTTTTCTTCACCTGCAGCATTTGTAACTATAGCTTTAATCGATTGTTTTGAATGACGAATAATACCGCTACCACCACATACTGGGCAAGTTGAGGGATGTGAATCTGAAATGTTTCCTTCATCAGAAAAATCATCAGATAAACCTGTCGTCATTTTCAAATCTAAACCATAATCATTAGTATTTACGCGTGATGGGCATTTAGCAGTTTGCTCCCACTCCACATCAATACCTTTTTGTGCGTGAAACCTTCTAAACTCTTCCGACATAAAATCAGAACGTGCTTTAGTAAGGCTTTGTGATTTTGGTGTAAGTATAGCCATTTTTAAAATCCTATAGCTAAGCCAGCGATTTTATATCTTGCTTTGATTATAGAAACTGCATCTTTTAACTGCCTTCTATAACTTAACATTCTTGCACCGTAAGCTGCTGATGTTGCTGATGCTGTAGATTGTATGTTTTGTTTTAATCCATCAACCTCTAATGCAAAAGCTCCAACACCTGCAGAAAGAGCTAAATCACCTGCAGTATCAAGAGGAAGCATTGCAGCCATATAGGATATTGCTTTAACCATTGCTTGAGGAACTGTATGTAGTTTAACTTTAATAACTGCATCTCCAACTGTAGGAGTAATAGATATTTTTATTGAGTATTTATCTTCGTGTGCATTGAAAGATTTTATTTTAGGAACAGCTGCACCCGCAATGTTTCCATTTCCATCATCAACTATTTCAAAAACAAAGTTAGGTTTAGCTATTAAGTTTTCACCTATTGCTATATCCAATACTTCAGTTGAGTTTTGAGGTATAGTTATTGTTTGTTCTATAAAGTTAAATCCTGCTGTATAATCATAGTTGAAATATGCAGGAACTCTTTCATATGCTCTAAAAGCTGTAATCGGATCTGTTAAAAGTGGTAAGCTATTACTGAAAGTAAATGTGCCTAATGTTTCTGAAGTGGGTATTAAATGAATTGAACCTGCTTCTGGTGAAGATATATTCACCCAAGCTAAAGGTATTGATGTTGATGGATAGTTTCCATATGTTATTTCTACTTTATCAACGCTTTTAACAGGCCTATAATCTAATTGTGAGCCCCAAAAACTATATTTGTTTCCACTATAACCATCGTGTCGCTCACCCTTATTTGAATATTCATCAATAGTGATACCTAACTCATTCTCAATAACAGAAACAGATTGGTCGATACAGGCTTCAAACAAATCGTCTGGATAATCATTACCTGAATCATCTGTTAAATCAATGCCAAACAGTAATGTATCTTTCAGATATTGTGGTGTTATGATGTCGCGAATACCAAATGCTGCCATCTTTGTATCTCCTGTTTTAATCTGTTTGAACTTTTGTAAGTTTTATTTAGGTTTAAACAAGTATAAAGTTTTATTTTAACTGTGTTTAACCTCGTGTTTTATTTGATGCCTAAAAAGAAGCCTTTAGCAAGCTATTGAGAGAGGGCAAACTAAAGGCTTCAGCGAGTTTAAAACTCGAAAAAATGAACTGTATATAAATACTCCCCTCAGAAGTATTTCAATAAACTAAAAGCTAAGGCTTAAAGTAATACTGAAGGAACATCACGAAGAGTGAAGCACTTAGAAGGAATTTTCACTACAGGTGATCCGAAGAGCATCAATAGGAATTGTCGTGCTGAACCGGTTTCTGCCAAAGGACGACGAAGGAAATCGAGAAGACGAGCAAACTCGATAACGCCTTGATCCATTTGTGCGAAAACGATACGTCCGTGGCCCCAACGCTCAATACCATAATCCTCGAACTCACGTCCAACGATTTCTGCAGCAGGAACCTCAGCAATAAGCTTACTATCACGAATAACCTCAGCAGAAGTAAGAGCGTCAGCAGCTGCTTGGCTATATCCTGGTTTGAGGCGATAGATACGATAGTAATGTGCTCCGTTAGGATTACTTACTTGGAACTTAATCGGCTCTGCTTGAGCACCACTATCACCTTGGATAGAAGCTACAGAAACGATAGGTGCGCCGTATCCTTGCTTGCTAACTGGAACTACAACATAACGGAAGAAACCATTATGATTATCAGTTGCACCACCAGCAAGATCCCATTTAGCTACGCCTGCGCCAGAAGCTACAGGAACCTGAGTAAATGCACCACCGATTGTGGCTGAACCTGCAGCACTTGCAGAGAAGTGGCGGCTAAGGAAAGGAGCTGAAACAACAGGAACTGGGCCCATGGGTCCCATAATGTGAAGTTTTGGCCCAGCACCAAGAGTTTGAACACCGTTAGCTCCACGATCTACCATAAGAAGTGAATCATGACGACCGTTTTGAACTGATTGCTTGATAAGCTGGCTGTATAAACGAGGCTCCATCATAACAGTATCAGGACGACCAAAACGAGGTGCGCTGTGAAGCTCACCAAGAATGTCGTGAAGTTTAGTTGGGTCGAGAGAAGCGCCTTCGTTAGAAACAGTATTCTCAGAGAAAGCCTGCCCACCGTTTGCGTCAGTTCTTGCTCCACCTGCACGCTCAATTTGCTTTAAGATACCGTCGAAAGGAGTGCTTCCTGCTGCATCAAGCTCTTCGTCGCCCCAGAATAACTGTTGCTCAACTTTGCGCATGAGGCTCATTGTTCCTCTTTCAGTTTCTTCAGCTAAACCATTTGGGTTGCTTCCAAGAATACCAACAAGAGTCGCAACATCAGAAATCTGACGTCTTTCGGCCATATACTTGATTTTTACGTTTTTACGCTCATAAACAGAAGCAGTTGAACCAAAATCACTTTGAGCTCCGCCACCCTCTGAAATGAAGGGGTCGAGATCTTGACCGTGCTCTTTGATTACTGCATATTCATGTAGTGTATTAGAAACTTGAACCTTAGGAAGCATCGGCCAAAGAGCCAAATCTTGCATGCTATGAGTAGCAGAAGCAAGAGTTCCTTCGATTGATTGTGGAACGATAGCATTAAAGCCTGCAGTGCCAGCTTGGGTTTGATAACCAACTTCACTGTTCTTTTTAAGTGCATCGTTAAGACGGGTTAGATCGTTAATATCTACGTTTTCGTTAATGTTAGGTAACATCTGTATCTCCTATTAAAGTTTTATTTCAGTTAATGATACGCCAGCTTCGAGCTTAGATACTGCCTTGAACAGTTCTTTACGGCGTGGTAAATCAGCGGTTTTGATTTCAACAAGAGCTTTGCTGATGAGCTCAGGACGAGTTAGTTCTGTAGTTTCTTCAACTACAACTTCTTCACGAACTTCTACAGGTTCTGAAACTGTTTTAACGATTGGCTCTTTTTCAAGTTCATCAACTTTCTTAATAAGCTCTTCGTTTTCACAAACAGATTCTTCAACTGTTTTAACCAACTCATCATTTTGAGCTGTTAGTTCTTCATTCTTCTTGGCCAACGCTTCAGTTTTTTCTTCGGCATCAACGACACGCTTTGCAATCGGTTCGACTTTTTCGTCGAGGTTCTTTGCAATTTCTTCTGCTTTGTCGTTGATACTTTTTTCAATATCTTCAACAGAAGGAATAGCTAAGCTTTCAAACTTTTCCATCACAGCATCAATCTTCTCATTAAGAATATCTAACGCTTTAGAAAATGTTTCCAGCTTTTCAGTTTGAACCTCAATCAATTCATCGGCACCTTTTGCAATAACTTCAGAAGCTTTTGCTTCGCTATCAAGTGCTTCCTTAATGTTTTTAAGAAGCTCTTCGATACGATTGTTATCACTTTCGGTTTTCATATGTATCTCCTATTTTTGAATTGAGTTGAAAGCTATTATAATAATATTACTGAACATTGTTTAACTATTGTGTATTATGTAACAAAAATGGTGTGCATTATAGCGCGCATTCTTTATTTAACTTAATAGCGGCCGGCAAAAAACTTTTCCTGAGCATATTACCAACATTCATATTATTATATATATCTTTACTTTTATGTTTTATTAGTTTTAGGCTAATTTTTTTTTATTTATTTAACGTTTTGCTATTCGTGCAGCATTTCATGCACGAGTTCCATTATCTTCTCATCTTTCAATTCTGGATATTTTGAAAGTATTTCTTGTATTAACTCACGTACTTTCTCATCTCCAAAATCTTCAGAACTTTTTTCATCATCTATGGATTGAACTCTTATTTCTTCGTTCTTATCCATCTCCATTCGTGCTTCTTCTATAGCTTGTGCGCCTTCAAAGGGGGCAATATCATGTTTAATATCACCGCTTTCTTCTTCATCATTCTTAGGCAAAACAGCTTCTTCTTTAAGCTCAGGCAAATTCTTATCCATCTCTTCATCTTTTTTATCTTGATAACTCATATCCATTTCTTTCATTTCTACATCAAGATAGTGGTAAGAAGCCTGAAGGTAATCTAAAGCTTTTGTTATTTTAGCTTGAACCCATTCTGGTAAATCAGCATCTTCAGGTAATGAACCTAATAGCTCACATAGTTTCATGGAGTAATCTTCAAGCATTTTGCTTTGTTTATAGCTCATTGATAGATCTGAATATTCTTTTTGCATTTCTTCTTCTTTTGATTGTATATTCTTTTTTACTATTTCAAAATCAGCATCTGTATTACATGGGTTGGCTGTAATGCTTACGTTTAATACTTTTGCTTTAGTTATTATTTTAGGATTTCTTGGGTCGCGTGCCATAACTCTGCCTTCAACAGAGAATCCAAGCTTACGGTTAGAACCCGCATCTTTCATTGCATCGATTGTTTCTAATATATCTTTAACAATTTTCTTCTTTTTGTAAAGCATACCTTTCATAACAGTTGCTTTTAAACCTTCCTTTTCAGAAGGCACAATCTTAAGAGCTTCACCAAGTATATTTTCAACGCCAGTTCTATGTTCATAGTTTAAATAACCACTCGACATTAAATAGCTGAAATCTAAACCATCTTGTTTAATGATTTCGCCAGATGCATCTGTTTTTTCGGAGGATATTACGCCTTCAATAAAAACTTTATCATCTTTAGCTTTTTTAATATCAAGAGAAATGGGTTGATAAGCAACAAAATAATTGTTATCAGTTTTAATCATATCATTTATTCCTTTATCTCTATTTTTAGTTTTAGTGCTTCAGTTAAATCAACATTTCTTTCTTTAACTGCAGTTTCAAGAAGTTTCATTGCTTTTCCTCCTACAATATGCCAATCTGGCCGTTTTGAACTATATCTCTTTTGAATATTCCAAGCTTTTTCAAACTGTGATATCCTTAGTTCTCCGGCAGCTAAACTTTTAGCAATCCTTAAAGAAGCATTTGAGCCTCTTTTAAGTTTTCTGTATTTAGAAACTGAATGTATTGATGTTCTAATAATAGCTTCACCAAGTTCAATATAAATAGGTTTCTTGGGTTCTTCGACAACAGTTTCTTCAATAATAGGTTGTTCAACAACTGTTTCTTCACCTCTTGCTTTTCTTAATAACGCTGTAAAACTCATTATGCCCTCTCATGCTTTAGTTTTATTTATTATAGTTTGTAGGTTGGCTTAGTATATCTATCCGCAGATTTCATATAAACTAACGTCCAGTAATCTATTTGTTTTTGTAGTTCATCTCTTTGTTGCTTACTCATCGTCTTCCTCTTCTTTTTTAACTCTTTCAACAATCATTTCTGCCCAAGCTCTTCCTTCATCTCCGGCCCAAATTTGCCAAGCTGTATAACCGGCATCTGCCCATGGAAAATCTTTATCTTCTTCAGAAACTTCTTTATTTTTTTCGTGCCTATCAAAGAAAGCTTTCATTCTTCTAACTGTATCATATGAAACTACATCTCTATTTGCCAGTTGCCTTGCTCGCGTCCAACCAACTCTTGTTCCACCTTTTACTTTATCACCGTGTTCTTCTCTTGCGTCTATAGCTCTTTGTGCTACATCTGCAACTGTTTGAGTTGGTTTATATGTATAAGCCTTCAATAGAGTATCTACGTTAATCTCTGTTTTGATTTCTTCTTCGTTAGGTATATTATCATTAGAAACTGATTTTTTGCTTTCTAAATGTTCTTCCCAAAGGTGCATATCAACTTTTCTTGCACCAGATTTTGAATCAAACAAGAAGGAATAAACTCTTGCCCTCGACCAAGATTGAGGTGTTGCACCAGGGCGATGGCCTGATGTTGCATATGCTGCTAAACCTTTATCATAAACTTCTTCAATAATCTTTTTAGAAACGCCTGATACTTTACTTGCTGCTCTAATGAACTCATCTTTACCGGGCTTTTTAATCTCTTCTCTTACTTCATCAGCCTTTTTAGATTTAGTGCCTTTGTTTTGTTTGGCTTTTTCAATATCTTCATCACCTGGGAGTGGCCCATATACTGGCTTTCCAGTTTCTCTATAAACTTTTTTACGTCGTTCTATTTCTTTTTCACGTTTTCTTTTTGTATCTTCATCTAAACCTTCAAAGTATTCTGAAGGATGTGATTCACCATCGTTATCTGTATCAACACTTTTATCAATATCTTGTGTAATATCAGCAATACCTGCTTTAACACCAGCAACTTTTAGTTGAGCGTAATATGCAGCAACAACATCACCATCTTCTAACTCTGTTAAATCGTGTGAAGCTCTTATTTCATTAAGAGTTAAATACTTCATTCGATGCTCTTCAACTTTCATCTTATCAAGCAAAGAAATGCTATCTAAGTAGTTGAATGTAATCTCAAATCTATCATCAATTTGCGAAATAATATACTTGTTTATCCACCCTTCGATACTTCGAATAAGTGGTCGCAAACCTTTTTCTTTACCCATGAGTATTCTTGCATTTGGGTCAGCTGTAACAAAAGAGTTTCCGCTACCTTCATTACCAAAAACAAATCCAATCTCTGCAGGATCCATTTGAAATACTGAACATGATAGCTTTATTAAATATTTAAGCCAGTTATCATATTCCATTTCTTTATTAGAGTTGCTAAGATTAATAGATGATATAGCTTCATCACCTTCTGGGTCGAGTTGTATTAGTGGAGTTCTTTTAGCGTTTTGAACGCCATTTAACATTTGATAAAACTCACGTCTAAATGCTCTGAAAAGGTTTGGGTTCATTTTGCTTTTAACAGCAATGATACCGTTTGCGTTTATACCATTAGTAAAGTTTGATGCATTATATGTTTCAGCCTGATAGATGTTTTGTATAACACCTACGAGCTCTTCTAACTCAGGATATCCGTATTTAAGTGAGCTTAAATCTGTTCTTGGTCGTCTAATACCAAAACATAAATCTTTTTGGCTATATTCAGCAACAACTTTATTAGATATTACTTGAACATATGCCGCTCTATCTTTATCTCTTCTACCAGCTTTAATCTCAGATTCAGAAAGTTTTGCTCTTCTTACAGTTTTTGCATCAACTGGCTGAAAAGCAACAACCTCACCTAATCTATTTCTTACTATTTCAAAGTTGCACTGGTCGTATGCTAAACTATCTCTAACTATTTGCTTTAAGAAATTTTCGAAGTTAAGTTCAAAATCTGTAGGTTCTGAGCCACAATTTTCAATAAATGCTCTAAGCATCTTCATTGTTTCTTTATCATCATCACTCGGCTCAGCTTCTGCATCTTTAAGTTTTATTGAAAAACCTAAATCATCATCATCTGTAAATCGAGCAAACTCAGCAACCTGATTAATCCTGGTTTGTAAGATACTTGATACGATTGGGTGTTTTGTTAAGTTTTCTAACTGATGATAAGTGATAGCGCCTCGGCCACCTACATCATAGTAATAATCACTTTTACCTTTCGAATCACTTAACATACTAATATTAGCTGAATCGTATGGGTTTAACTCATACGACCTTGCTTCTTTTTGAAGTTCATCAATAACGCTTTTATTTATTTCGTTATCTTCTCCATCATTTGCTGCTTTAAATCTTTCAAACCAATTAGGCATGCTTAACTCCGTTTGTTTTAATAATAAGTATAACTATTATAAGTAAAAACTCAAAAAGATTTACTATTAGTTATCTCTTTGCATTAAATGCGCAATATTAGTATCTATTCGAGTTAAAGTTTGCTTCATATTGCTCATCTCTTCTTTGATTTCGCTTGTTTCTAACTTTAAATCTCTAATATCACGCCTTTGTTCTCTAAGTTGTTCAACTTCAGTTTCAAGTTTCTGTATATTTTTTGCTGTTTCTTTACTATCTTTGTGCCAAGCAAAAAAGAAACCTAAACCCGAAATTATTGTTCCGATTGAAACAGCTACATTCGTCTCCATAGTTTTGATGCCTTTTCTTCTGGGTATGTTATCTTTCATAAACAGGCTCCTCCTCCTGTATTCCCGCTATTGCGGCCACCCTATATCAAATAAGGGTATCTCATTTAACTTCTGTAAAACTTTCTTAGTAAATATGATTAAACATATAAACCTCGAAAGAATAAAAAACCTACATCATCCTCGTTATTCTTAGAATGAACCTATGGCTACTCGTTTCCAAGTATCAGATGAAACACATACATAAATAAAGCCTGAGTCAAATCTCATATCGCCAGCTGTTCCTGATGCAGAAGCAGAAGCAGGTTCATCACCTTCCATACGAAGCTTACCAACAACATCGCCAGCACAATCAATAGAAGCAACTTCCAAAGCGCCGATATCCATTGCACCCTTAGTATAGTTTCCTGAAACAGCAACAACATCAGATGAAGGCTCAGTATCGTGGGTAAATACCTTGAATTTATCATCAGTTTCGTCGAAGAAGAAGCCACAGAAGCTGTTTGCGGCACGTTGTGAATAGAAACCATGATCTTTAGCTGATGTATTATTTACACCAAGCTCTAACAATGTATCACCAAGCGTCACGGTAGCAGCTGCAGCAGTAAGATTACCACCAACAACAACATTACCAGTTGAAGTTATATTACCACCAACAGCTAAATCATCAGCGATGGTGACGTCAGAAGGCAAACCGATAGTAATAGTATCATCACTAATAGAAGTTTCAATCTCATCAGTAGTTCCGGCGATAGTAAGAGTTCCACCAAGAAGAATATCATTAGAAGTTCCGCTACCAGCAGCAAGAGTAAGGTGGTCGTTAGCAATCATATCATTAGTAATTGCATCGTCAGCAATTGCTGAAGTTAGAGCAACATTGCCTGAACCATTAAATGATACGTTAGCAGCTGTAACTGGGCCTGAGGTAATACCAACGTTTCTTGCAGTTTCAAGAACTGTAGCTGATCCTGCATTACCAGAAGTTGCGCTACTGATTGAAGCAGGAAGAGTATAAGTAAGCTCATTATCAACTGCACTGTAATTTACACTAAGGCCAGAAGCAGCAAACTTAAGAGTTGAACCTAATGCTCTATTATGGCCAACACCATCAACTGAAATAACAAGTGTATCATTTGCAAGCATATCATTTGTGATTTGCTCATCAGCAATAGAAGAAGTGAAAGCAACATTACCAGAACCATCAAAACTTACGTTAGCAGCACGAACCGGGCCGCTTGTGATTCCGAAGTTTCTTGCATTTGCAAGAGTTGTTGCTGTTGAAGCATTACCTGTAAGAGCACCAACAAGGCTTGTAGCAGAAACTGAATCTAATCCACTAACATCGTCAGGGAGTGAGATAGTGATAGCATCGCCAGATACTGCAGTAACAATCTCATTTGATGTTCCATTAATAGTAAAGGTATCACCAAGTTGAAGAGCTTGTGAGCCACTTCCACCTGCGAAGGTAATTGAATCGCTAACAAGCATATCGTTTGTGATTTGCTCATCTGCGATTGTGCTCGTCATTGCAACAGCGCCAGAACCATCAAAACTAATATTAGATGCTCTAACTGGGCCAGAAGTAATACCGATATTAACTGCTGCATTAAGAGCAGAAGCTGTAGAAGCGTTTCCACTTAATGCTGCTGAAATGGTTGAAGGTAAGCTAAAGGTGTATTTATTATCACCAGTGCTATAAGCAACGTCGATTTCGTTAGCTGTTCCTGCAATATCAATAAATCCACCGAGTTCGATTGTTTCTTGTGAAGAGCCAGCAAGTTTAAGTTCTAAACCTGGGTTAGCAAGCATATCGTTAGTGATTTGGTCGTCTGCAATAGAAGAAGTAAGAGAAAGATTACCTGTTCCATCAAATGAAACTGCAGCAGCTCTGATTGGGCCTGCGCCGATTGCAAAAGTTCTTGCACTCTCTAAAGCGGTTGCTGTAGAAGCATTACCAGTTAAGGCACCAACGAGTGAAGTAGCGCTAACAGAAGAAAGGCCACTTACAGCTGAAGGTAGGCCGAATGTGTATGTTCCATTTGAGCGAGATACCTCAAGCTCATTAGAAGTTCCTTGAAATACGAGAGCTCCACCAATCTCAATAGTAGCTGGAGTAGTTCCATCACCGAAAGAGTATCCTGGGTTTGCCAACATATCGTTAGTAATCTGGTCGTCTGCGATAGTAGAGGTAAATGCAACATTTCCTGAACCATCAAAAGAAACATTAGCTGCTCTTACAGGGCCTGCTGTAATACCAAGATTACGTGCAGTTGCAAGAGCTGTTGCAGTAGTAGCGTTTCCACTAAGAGCACCTTCAATATCAGCAACAAGAGTAGCAGCTGATCCACCAGTAACTGTGGTTGAAGGCTCAGTAGTAATCTCTTCTAATAGTTTAAATTTACCGCTATCATTTGCATCACGAACTAAAGCCGCATATTTATCAGCTCCGTCGTTATATAATCCGTAAAAACCAATGTCGAGTGCATCGCCATCGTTTCCGCGAGCAAGTTTGATTAGTGGATCTTCAACATCTAAGTTAGATACTTGAAGAGAAGTGTTTGTTCCTGTAACAGTAAGATTACCTTGAACTTCAACATTTCCTGAAGCTGTCATAGTTGCGACTTGAACGTCAGCCGCATGAACTGTTCCCCATTTAACACTTGAGGTTCCGAGGTCGTGGCCCTCGTTTGAATCTGGTCGTAAAGCTGCCATGATGTAAATCCTTTCAGATTTTTATTTTAATATTTATGTTTTATGATGCCGAGCATTTTATGACGCTGTAATACTATATATATCAAACAATGGTTAATTTATTAAAAATCCCTATTTTATTTTTTTTATTATTGCAGATTGCTGGTTATATTTATAATAGAAAAAATCCTGAAAGGATAAAATAATGAGTGATAAAAAATACGAAAATGGTTTTCAAAATCCCCAAATACAAAAAGAGTTAGGAAAACGTGGTGCTGCTTCATCTCTTAAGAAACAAAGAGAAGAAGAAAGCGGTTTTTTTGATGCCGAAAATAAAGTTAAGGGTGGTAAAGCTGCACAACCTATACTTAAAGAAAGTAATAAAGGTTTATATAACGAAGAAGTTAGAAAAGCAGGCACTAAAGCTGCTGTTAAATCTAAAAACTTTATGAATAATCAACAGAAAAGCTGCCCTAACTGTGGATATACTAATAACCCAGGCGTAGTTGGTCGTCATATGAAAAAGTGTGTAGAAGCTAAAGAGTTATCTGAAGATGAAAAGAAAGTCGAAGAGCTCCTAAAGCAACAAGCAGCAGAAGCTCTTCAAAGCTTATTAGATATTTAATCCAGATACTATGCCTGTAAATACTGCATCACCATCAGATTGAACGTCAAAGTGAATATCAGAACATTTCTCAGCAGATGTGCCATAGAAGATAAAGTCGAAACCAAATCCTCCGGCTCCAAATCCATCAAGATATGATTGGCCTAAGTTATAAGCGAATGGGCCTGCGTGCCCTCTGATAATAGGTGAGCTATCCATAACTGCTGAAGTTGTTGAAGTATCGTTTTTAAACATACCACCACAACGTTGCTCCAATGAAGTAGCTCTTGTTTGTAGTGCTGTAATATCAGTATCATTACTTACGATAGCAGCTTCTGCAGTATCCAAATCATCAGCAACAGTTTTAAGTTTTGTATCTAATGCTTCACGAGCAGCTGGCATTGTAGAAGCACTATCCATAAAGTTAGTGCCACTGTGTGCAACATATGCTCCAGAAGAACTTAAACCTGCTGCAGTTTCAATTGCATCAACTTCAGTTTGTAGTGCAGAAATACTTCCACCACTAACGCTTGAAATATCTGTTTCATTAGTTTTAACTTGGCGATCGAGAGCTTCGATAGCTTCAATAACATCTTCACTGTTTGAGATGAAGTTTGTATTAGCATAACTGTTTTTCTCACCAGTTGTTGAAAGCCCAAGAGAAGCAATCATATTAGTGCGAATGCCGCTCAAAAGATTTTGATTAGTATCTAATGTGCTTAATGCGCCAACGATTGTTGATGAGGAGTTAAGGAAGTTTGTTCCTGAAATGGTTAAACTACCATCAGCTGCCAAACCTACAGATGCCTCAACAGTATTAATAGCTGTTGCTAATGTATTATCTGCACTTGCTCGAGCTGTTTCTTCTGCATCAACTTCATCTTGAGTAGTTTTAAGCTGCGTATCTAATTGAGTGATAGCAGCTTTGATGCTTACTCCACTTGTTGCATAGTTTGCTCCACTGATAGCGGTATATCCACCATCATTATCTAAACCAATACTCGTTTCGTGTGTATCTGCTAAATCTTCAAGAGCTTGAATCTCTGTATCATTAGAAGAGATACTGGAAGTGTTAGCAGAGATTGCAGCAGCATTAGTTGATAAACTACTTGTATGGCTAACTATAGTTGATTCAGCAGTATCTAAATCATCCTGTGTGGATTTTAACTGTGTATCTAATGCATCGAGTGATGCCTTAATGGTTGTTGCACTCTCAAGGTAGTTAGAAGAAGCAACAGTTGTATAAGTTCCGTTAGCATTAAGGCCGATAGCAGCTTCTTGAACAGTTTGTAAATCCTCAAGAGCTTGAATCTCTGTATCGTTAGAAACTAAACCGCTTGCATTATTTGTAACCCTAATGTCGAGTGCTGATAATTGAACTGCAGTTGCTTTAGTTGCTAATGAATCGAAGTTAGCTTTAACTTGAGTATCAAGTAGAGTAGCTTCTCCCACAACGCTTGATGCACTATCTAAATAGTTTGTGCCAGAGCGAGAAACATATGTTCCTGTTGATGATAAACCTATCGCAGTTTCCTGTGTATTGTTTAATGCGATTTGTGCAGTAATCTGATTTGCATTACCAAGAATATCACCAGCATTTGTAACTATTTCACCATCTAATGCTTGAATTGCTGCAGTTAATGTAGCAGAAGCACTAAATAATGCAGGTGTTCCTGAATAATTTAATCCACCTGAAGAACCTAAGCCCACAGATGATTCAATAGCATCAACTTCAGTTTGTATTGCTGTAGTTGTAGAGCTTGCTGCTTTACCTGCAATTGCTGATGTATTAGCTGCAATATCAACTTCAGCCGCAGAAATATCTGAAGCGTTGGTAGATATATTAGACGTATTAGTAGAGATACTTGAAGTATTCGCAGAAACACTGCTTGTTGAAGCCTTTAATGCTATAGCGTCTGCATTTACCTTAATCTGTGTATCAAGCAGTGAATCAGCAGCTTTTAATGTAGATGCTGATGTTAAATAGTTAGATGCGCCAGGAGCAGAGTATGAACCTAAGTTAGATAATCCAGCGCCAGCTTGAGTAGCATCTAACTCAATTTGTAATGCATCAATAGCATCGCCATTACTATCACCTTCAGAAGTAAGTGTGCTGATAGTTGTATTGATTGTGGCGATATCTTGCTCATTAGTATCGACTTGTGCGTCTAATAAACCTATTTCTGCAACAATAGTAGAAGCGCTATCTAAGTAATTAGAACCACTTCGTGAAACGTAAGCGCCAGATGCAGATAATCCAACGGCTGCTTGAGAAGCATCAACTTCACTTTGAAGAGCAGAAATACTTCCGCCTGCTTCTAATACTGTAATACGATTACCTTGTGAAGTAATATCGTCATCGTTTAGTTTAGCCTGTGCATCAACACCTTCAATAGCTTCTTTGATTGTAGCAGATGCTGAGTAAAAGTTTGTATTTGCATATGTGCCTAAAGTTCCGTTAGCGTTAAGGCCAACAGAAGCTTGAGATGCATCAAGTTCGCTTTGTAATGCTCCAAGGCTTCCACCTGCTTCTAAAGAAGATATTCGGCTTTCGTAATCCGTGCTTTCTGTTTGAAGTGTATCAACTTCGCTTTCTGCAGTTGTTAAACGAACGTTAAGTGCTGTTGATACATCTTCATTTGATTTAATTTGTGTATCTAATAATCCTATTTCTGCAGCGATTGTGCTGGCTGAATCGATATAGTTTGTGCCACTTCTTGCGACATATAAACCTGTTGAGCCTAAGCCAACGCCGGCTTCAATTCTATCAACTTCAGCTTGATTAGAAGCACCACCGCCAGATAATGAGTTTATCTGATCCTGTAGGTTTGTTATTTGATTATTTACTGTAACTGAAAAATTTGCATCATCTCCGATAGCAGCTGCAAGCTCGTTTAGCGAATCTAACAAACCTGGCGCTCCATCAATTAATTGGTCGAGCATTGCTCTAACACCTGCCGGAGTTGCTGCTTTACTACTGTTTAAGCCTGCAAGATGTTCTGCAGCTGTAGCAAGAGCCAGTAATCCACCTTCAGTAGTAGAAGCGTATCCCTGCCCACTTTTGAAAATAGCCATATTTATTTTACCTTTCTAAAATTTATGATTTTTTGTTTCTTTACCTTATCTCTCAATAAAAGTGCAATATACTGTGATATCACTATCATCAGGATTAGCGAATGTGATTTCGATTGCGTCAAAGATAGGATCTTCATCACGACCTAATAGGATTAAATCATCACCTGCATCTGCAGCAACACCATTAACTGGGTCAGTGAATGTGATATAATCTCCTGTTCCAACTGGGCGGAAGTTAAGGCCAAAAGTTCCACCAAAATCAAGGCAAGAAACTTGAACCTTGCTTAGGTTTCCAGCTGCTGGATTAAATCCAAGATTTGAAGGAGTTAAAACGAGTGGGTCGCCATATGCAGGATTAGCAACGCCTTCTGTTCCTGCTGTAACCTCTGTTATTGTGCCACCAGCACCAGCAGAAAGAGCAATAGAAACAACATCGCCACCTTTTAGTTGCTTAATCTTTATTTTTGTATCTGTTTCTTTAAGAAACTGAAGATTTAAACCACTTGCACCTTGAATGTTATTAAACTCATCAAATAAACGTTGAGTTCTAACAGCTTGAGAAGGTGCATCCAATGATGGAAGTAAAATAACATCGCCATCTGCGCCTACTGTATCTCTTGTGTTATCAAATTTAAACTGCTTTGAATCACCATCAACATCACTGATAGTAATAGTAATAGCGTCAGATGCTAAACCAGCGATTTCAAAATCAACCTCTTCAGCAACCTTATTTATTTTATTGGGAATTGTAAAAGTTCTTACTTTATACTGCATTAGAAACCATTCTTTCTGAGGGAGTAATCCGCTCTATTAGTTTTTAGGTATTTTTAAGTGTGGATATGCGTTTTCAATCTTACGTTTGAAATATTTTCCTTTACTTTCCGCAGTAAGGAACTCGTTGAAAACACTAATAGGCACACCAGCAAACATATGCCGGTCGCCATTTATAAACTCTATAAACATACTTCGCTTGTATGTGTCGTATGATACGGATTTAATATGCCTACTTTTAACTTCACGCTGTAATACTTCAGCTGGAAGAAATTGAGGATCGGTTTGGTAATACGTATCGAAATCTTTTGCATCAATCATATGTTAATAGAGCTTACCTTTCTCTGTGATATTTTTTCACACAGAAAAATTATACTTTTATCCATTGAGAAACTGTATTATACTAATACATATACACTTCACTCAGCTTTTATCATAAAAAATAAAAAAAAAGTTCTGTTTGTATAAACATAAATATATTTAATAAACACAATATGTAAAAAAAGGGATAAACAAAAATGCGAAAATCAAGAGGAAAATATACAATTTTAAATGGAGTTGATGTTATGCCATGGCGTAAAGTTGCAAAAACTATGCGTGAGGAAGAAGATATGGAAATGAATACAGCAACTGCAAGAAATATTTTTATTAGAGCAATGGCAAAACTTTTAGTTCCTGTTTTAGAAGCTAACGAGTTAGAATATACAAAAGAAGAAGTAAAAGCTGCAGCTGAAAGTGAAGAATGGCAGCTTTTTATTTATGATATATTAACAAACAAAGAAATGGAAGAAAATGAGTGATAATAAAGCTAATGTAGCACAACTTTTAAATACAACAGCTGGGAGAAGAGCTTTAGGTTCTGCATCTTCAGTATTTTTCGATTCACATTATCTTAAGATGCGTAAAGCACCACATAGAACAAACTGGCTGAAAACTATTGATAGATTAGAAGCCGAAGCTAAACAAAGCAACGATAAGAAAAAACTACTCGTTCTTGCACCTCGCTCACATGGCAAATCGCTGCTTGCGATTTCATACGCTGTAAGGAAAATCTGTATGGATAGAAACATATCTATCCTATTCATAAGTGCCAGCGCAGGGCAAGCAGAGAAACGTGTGAGGCTTATTAAACAATATTTAGATGATGATAAAATCGTTGGCGACTGGGCAAATGGTGAAGATATGCCTAAGTTTAGAGATAAAGATAGTAAATGGACGAGCACACAGCTTTATGTTCAAAGAAATGGCACATCTGTTGATCCAACCATAGAAGCTATTGGTGTAGGAGGTAAAATTACTGGGGCGCATGTTGATATTGTTATATTTGACGACTTAGAAGATGATTTAACAACAGCATCAGCAGGTGTTCGCTCAAAAACTCGTGAATGGTTAGGTGCAACTGTAACTCCTATTCTAAATCAAGGTGGTTTGATGTTAGTAATCGGCACAAGAAAACACGACGATGATCTTTACTCTCACATGAAAAACGACCCAACTTTTGAAGTTATAGAAGATCCTGCTATTCTAAAGTGGCCTGAAAAGTATGAATATATCATAGAAGCTGATTCACGTGGTCGTGAAGTTCTAAAAGGTGTTAAGGTTGAAGGGGATTACGAAGTTTTATGGCCAGAATTTAGGCCTATAGAATATCTACTTATGGAAAGAAGAAGCATGGGAGCAACTCTTTTTGCTCGAGAGATGATGAATCAACCCCTTGCTTTAGAAAGCGCTGTTATTAAGCCAGAGTGGGTTAAAAGAAATGCTCAAACAAACTATAGCTTAGGGACGTTTCCTCCAAACCTTGATATATCAGAATGCACCGTTGTTCAATCTTGGGATTTATCTATCGAATCTGATTCTAAAAAAGCAGCAAAGAACGATAGCGACTTCACTGTTGGTTATACGTTATGCCGAGATGAGCAAGGTAATGTATGGGTAATAGATGTTTTCAGGGATAGAGGTTTAACACAAACTGAAATACTTAACGCTATTTCTTCTATGTATAACAAATTTAGTGATTACGTTAGGTGTGTTATAGTAGAAAAGAACTCTTTTGGTAATCTATATGTAAATCAACTGCAAAGAACTTCAATGCCTGTAAAAGGTATCGCTATGACGAGGCATAATGCACTGAAAGTAGGTATCCACAAGGTTGCTGTTTTATTCGAAAACAATTTTATTAAGTTTCCTATAGGTGATGAAAGAAGCAGAAACGTAATGGATGAGTTTATTAACGAAGCTTCTCTATTCCCCGTGGCAAAACATGACGATTTGCTCGATAGTTTATATCACGGCTTAAACGAACTACAAAAAAGCTTCGGAGATTACTCGATTGCAATAGGTGAGGTAATTTTAAATCATAAAGGAGAACGCATTGCTGGTAATAATACGCACGGAGACGTAGTAACGCAGGTATTAAATGAAAAAGGCATTACGAAAAACGATGATATTGATGAGTGGAGTGAAGAAGATAGGCTTGTAGCTATGCGCTTTGGCCTTATCGATTAGCGAGCATAAAAAAACCCCAATCTTTCGACCAGGGCTAAAACATTTCTGTTTTTGTGGAAAGGAGTGACAAATTCCTTTGTAGCGAAGAATACTTAAATCTTACCATCTTCTTAAGAAACAACAAGGAGAACCAAAAACTGGCTCAATAACGAAACGACTTGTTGGGTTTCGGAAAGTGGAAGTTCAGGTATATTGAGTATATGAATATTTTGCACAAATGTTAAATATATTTTTACTTTATGTTAGCGATAATGATTGTGGTGGCTTGTATAATGGCTGCCAGCCCGTGCTTTTACTTCTGCCATCTGCACTTCACTCATCTTATTACCGTAATAACTCATTGCTACACCCAGTTTTTGAATCAAAATCGGATCATCAGCATTAGCTAACTCACTCATAATATGTTTTTGCATATTTTTCAGATATTCCTTCTTTGCAGGATTACTTCTCATCCAGAAGAAGAAGCACGGCCACAAAATAGCAAACCACATTCCCCAATAAAATAACAACGATTGCCCATCAATAGGCTTTTCTCCGTTATTCATAAGCGAAACTGTTAGCCCGCCCGAGAGGACGAGTGCGACCCACGTTCCAGCTCTACCACATTTGCGCTTTGCATCACTCTTCATACTCTTTTTAATATCATTACTAATCATTTGTTTATCCTTTTTTATTTGCTTTGCTTAAATCTTGCTGAAAGGGGATTGTATTTACAGTTTTCATTATGCCATTGGCCTACAGCGCCAGGATTACCTTCATAACCACAATGAATACATATTCGTTTTTGCTTATTCATGTTTCTTGGTGAAGCTACAGCAGCTGCTGCACCTATAATAGATGCCCTCTTTCTTACTTTAGCTGGCTTATCTTGCATATTTTCAGATGATGTGCCAAAATACAGATGAAGAGGATTTTTACATAAAAACCCATTCGGTGCTGCTGAATCATTTGGGCACACATGGCACGTATTAACAGATCCCTTTATTGCTCTTGCTTTAAAAGGCTCAAGGTTATGATACTCTGTTAAAGCTTTTTTAGCTTCTTTAGCACCATGTTGCGTTGTTGAATACTCACCTGCTTTCTTAACTGAAGTATTTAAAATATTTACCACAGGAATACAAGGTGCATTTAAATCAACGTGAGCTTTTCTCTCCGCATTACTCAACGACATATGCTTCGTGATGCTCTGTTTAACGCACGTTTCTTCTTCTTCCAACATAGGTAATATTAATCCTTCTCATCAAAGAAAGATTGCGGAAATGCAACGTCATCATCCTCCAATTCATCAAAACACGCAGCCAACTCTTCACAATATTCAAGCTTTGCTTGAGGAGACGCGCACTGCTCGAGAAATGCCTGGGCTTCATCATCACGATGTTCTCCACGAAGGCGTTCATACTTCTCTTCATCCTTACGTTTCACAAAAGGATTTGCACCAAACTCACTGCCATCATCAATCCAAGCATCATTCCAGTTATTCAAAGAATGCTTTCTTGCAAACTCCCTTGCCCCACCCGAAACATGCCCATTATTTAGATTATATTTTGTGCCCACACGACGATAACCACGCGTTGATTCACGAATGCTTTCAAACGAAAACAAACCCATGAAACGATAATACCCTCTACTCGCTTCCCAATACGCAATATGAGGATATTCTTCTTGCAAAAGGCGCCTCGTATAACTATCCACCTCCACATACATTTCTTTACCACTATTTCGCAATCTCATATGAGTGCCACTAAACATACCAAAAACATGCTTCACTCCCCACTTATCTTCTTGAATATGTGTAATATCACTATCATAAACGAAATCTTCTTCATTATATTCTTTCAGGCAATCTTCTGCACTCTTTGTGCCAAATAACCACTGGGCGTAAAGTGGATTACGAATGCGAAACGTTCCCGCTTTCATCATCGACTGAAACTTATTAGGCTTTTGCCCTTGATGAACTGCAGTATTTAGCGCGCTCAATTCCATTACATTTAACTTATGCATATTCTTATATCTTTTCTGCGATTTATTTTCGCGTTTTCCTTAAAGGTTGGTTTATATACGTATCATCAGATTACAGTAATCCCCGTTGCACAAACACACGGTATATGTATTGCCGGTTAAATGATACGCGTAAGTAGAAATCTGGCTCATCTGGCCGCTGCCGGGAGCCTGAAATATAGCTATTTTTGGGTTTTTAGGTTTGCCGTAGTTTGTTAGAGTTTTTAAATCTTATAGCCCTTCGCTAACGTCGATGTAGTAGCCTTCTTCTTCCAGAGAAACATCATCTACCCAGATGGCACAGCCAGCGTATAGCATGCCCTTATTCCATTGAGTGTTATTATTGCTGATTTGTTCTTTGGTAATCCCTTCGGCCACTACTTCATTCCAATCGGGTTGAAACGCCCATTCAACACCATCAAGGTAATCACAGCAAGTTTCTTTACTGAAGGAGTAAGAGTATTCGTTTGTGAGTTCGTTATTCATCCAAACAGTAAAGCGCCAATCGTTTCTATTAGTATTAGTTGCTGCTTCGATTAGGTTTGTTTCGATAGCACGACGACGTGCAAAGAGTTTATTGATTTCGTCGGTGTATTTCTCATCAGCATCGAGTAGAATTTGAACTGCCAAAATGTTATCGGCCATTTCTTGGTTGTAGTTGATGAGTGCCGGGTTGTTAGCTGAAATGGTAATGTTTTCCATGTTGTTTTTCCTTTTGGGTTGGTTTAGGTGAAGGATTGTTTCCTCCCGCCTTATATTAATATTATATATCACATTTGAATATATTACACGTGGGTGATTTACCCCTTAACTACCCCTCGCGATTATCTAAATCGAAGAAGCCAGTGTTGTGTTCTGTTTCCATATGTTTTATTAGTTTATTTTTAACTGCTTCGCGTTCTTCATAGTCGCAATACGGATGTTCTTGCCCGCCGAATGTGATGCTGTTGTAGCCTGTTTCACGGTTTAACTTAACGTCAAGCTCATAAAGAGTAAAGCCGAAGTGCCCAAGCTCGTCTAATTGATCTACACTTGTTAGCTGTGCTGATTCTGTTAAGAAATCTTTAACATCTACTTCTTCAGTTAGATATACAACAACTTCACGTGTGATTTTTACTTTGTTCATGTTTTTCCTTATTGGTTGGTTGGTTTGTTAAAGAGCGAAGGTGTATTCCCTCCTCCTTATACTCATATTATATATTCAATTTGATTTTATTGCACGCGCCTACACATCATACCACTTGCCCTCACTATCAATCTTACATTCAGCACCCACATGTTGGTCGCTATCAAACGAAGCTCTTTCCCAGCAAAACGTTTCCCGCGCTTGTTCTTCACTCATTCCCAGTTTCCACCTACAAAACGTATCCATCCCTACCGTATGCAATGAACGAGTATCTACGTAATATACCATTTCAGCATGCGCACCAAGCAATGGGTTATCCCGCTTCTCCCCCTCAAACCCCTCAACAAAGTTTCTAAATGTTAATATTATCTCTTCTACCGGATTGTTATCATAGTATGCCATGTTTATCTGCATTGTTTTTTCCTTTTTGGTTGAACGTATCACCGTTTGATACATATACATTATATGAATATATGCTATAAAATACAAGCTTTTTTATTACTTTTTTACTTTTTAATAC